>JAEEGK010000056.1_pt1 | contig 240514 bp, 129 predicted proteins | sample 8958771 | NCBI WGS metagenome assembly JAEEGK01 (sample SAMN16246547, study PRJNA631951) | gut metagenome | biome: gut microbiome; feature: rumen; material: SC-attached | host: Bos | place: Iran: Karaj | collected 2018-10 | reverse complement strand
AGTTGAACATGTTATGGCAGCTGAGCTCCGCAAAATCGGTAGCGGACATCACTGGCGCCTGTGTGAGGGTGGAGCAACGAGAGAACATGAACGCATAGCAGTATTCAGCCAGCTTAGTGGCCGGAAGATCCGGCGCCTGCGTCAGTTTCGGGCAATGATTGAACATCCCGTAGTAGCAATAATTAGCCAATGAGGTGGCAGGAAGTTCAGGCGCTTGCATGAAAGAGATGCACCCCAAAAACATATTTTTATAGCAGGAAGACGCCAGCGTGGTGGCGGGCAGTACCGGTGCCTGCGTCAGTTTATCGCACGCAGAGAACATAGATTCGTAGCAACTACCAGCCAATGCGGTGGCGGGCAGTTCAGGCGTCTGCGCCAGACTATCGCAATTATAGAACATACGGCTGTAGCAACCGACAGCCAATGTGGTGGCAGGGAGTACCGGCGCCTGCGTCAAACTACTACAATCCTCAAACATTCCAGCGTAACAGCTGTTAGCCAACGTCGTGGCGGAGAGCTCAGGTGCCTGTGTCAGGTTCGCGCAGCCCTTGAACATTTCACTATAGCAACCAAGAGCCAGCGTGGTGGCAGGCAATTCAGGCGTTTGCGTCAGGCCGGTGCAACCATTAAACATTCCGTGGTAGCACTTGGTGTCCAACGCGGTGGCAGGAAGTGCCGGCGTCTGCGTCAGGCTAGTGCAACCCTTGAACATCTCATAGTAACAACTATTAGCCAACGTGGTGGCAGGGAGTTCAGGCGCTTGGGGCAGTCCACTACATCCCCTAAACATTCCATAGTAGCAATTCTTGGTCAGTGTGGTGGCGGGGAGCTCAGGTGCTTGCGTCAGTTTCGTGCAACCGTTAAACATAATCACATAACAGTTGTTGGTCAACGTCGTGGCGGGAAGTGCAGGCGCCTGCGTCAGACCAGCGCAGTTATTGAACAAGCCGTAGAAGCAACCCTCGTTCGGTATCGTATCACTGTTCGCAGTGTCACCAATCAAGCTCATCACGCTACCGCTCGCGGCGATGAGACCTCGCATCCCGAAGTAAGCGTAGCTATTGCTTCCTTGGGAGAATCCATCAGGGTTAATACCCTTTAGCATGGCCTTGTCTCCTTTCTTCTCCAGGACGACATATTCTCCGTGCGAGAGACCATACCATTTCCGTCCGCCATCCAAAGAGTATACAACATTAGGCATTTCCTCATTCGATTGGGTATTCTTATAGTTTATCGTGAAACTAGCCCCGTCCTTTTCGGCTGTGAAGGTGAGGTAGTCGCACAAGACAACTCTCACGCTGTCAGTGTCGGACTTGACGACGTAGACTCCGTAGTCGGACATGAAGAAGCTGGTCGTGTCGGTGGTAGCCTGCGCGTTTTGCAACAGTTCCCCGTTGGCGTCATAGACCTCGACGAGTCCCTCGGCACCGATCACATGGATGGTACGGTCCTCCGTCCAAACGGAGAAAGAGACCGAATCGGGCACCTCTCCCTCACCGATATATCGCACCTCCCACCCCACAGGAATCTTGCCCTCTCCATATTTCACGGGCAATTCTCTCGGGCAGACGAATCTACCGGCAGGAGCGACACCGGCAACCCATTTGTTGTACAAGGCCTCATCCTCCCACTTTGGCCATTCGGTGAAGTGGACCTTGATGTAGGAAAGGCTCTCACAGTCATTGAACATGAGTGTGAGGCTATAGTCTGGTAGCGTGGTGGCGAGCAGTTCAGGCGCCTGCGTCAGGCTAGTGCAGGAGTTGAACATGTTATGGCAGCTGAGCTCCGCAAAATCGGTAGCGGACATCACTGGCGCCTGTGTGAGGGTGGAGCAACGAGAGAACATGAACGCATAGCAGTATTCAGCCAGCTTAGTGGCCGGAAGTGCCGGCGCCTGCGTCAGTTTCGGGCAATGATTGAACATCCCATAGTAGCAAGAATGTTCCATCGTGGTGGCAGGAAGTTCGGGCGCTTGCGTGAAAGAGAGGCAGCTCGAGAACATGTTTTTATAGCAGGAAGGCGCCAGCGTGGTGGCGGGCAGTACCGGTGCCTGCGTCAGTTTGCCGCACGCAGAGAACATGGCTTCGTAGCAACTACCAGCCAATGTGGTGGCGGGCAGTTCAGGAGCCTCCGCCAGACTATCGCAATTATAGAACATGCGGCTGTAGCAACCGTAAGCCAATGTAGTGGCGGGCAGTTCAGGAGCCTCCGCCAGACTATCGCAATTATAGAACATGCGGCTGTAGCAACAGTAAGCCAATGTGGTGGCAGGCAGTACCGGCGCCTGCGTCAAGCTACTACAATCCTCAAACATTCCAGCGTAACAGATGTCAGCCAACGTCGTGGCGGAGAGTTCAGGTGCCTGTGTCAGGTTCGCACAACCCTTGAACATTTCATAGTAGCAACTGTTAGCCAGCGTGGTGGCGGGCAATTCAGGCGTTTGCGTCAGGCCGGTGCATCCACTAAACATTCCATAGTAGCAACCGGCAACCAGTGACGTGACCGCCAGCACGGGCGCTTGCATCAGGCTGGTACAACCGCTGAACATATTGCGGTAACAATAATCGGCCAATGTGGTAGCGGAGAGCTCAGGCGCTTGCGTCAAGCTGGTGCAGCCGCTGAAGATTCCGTCATAGCAATACTTGGCCAGCGTCGTGGCGGGCAGTTCAGGCGCTTGCGTCAGGCCGGTGCAACCGCTAAACATCTTCGCATAACAACTATCCGCCAATGTGGTGGCAGGGAGTTCAGGCGCTTGCGTCAGACTGGTGCAATTCTGGAACAAGCCGTAGAAGCAACCAGCGGTTGGAACCACCATACTTGTAGCCGTACTGTCGACGAGGCTCATCACGCTACCGCTTGCGGAGTAGCGGCCCCGCAACTTAAAGTACACATAGGCATTGCTACTCTGTGAGAATCCATCGGGATTATATCCCCTCAAGAGGACTTTGGTTCCTTTCTTTTCCAAAGAGATTTCATGTCCGACTGAGAGCGTATCCCATGTCCGTCCATTGTCCAACGAGTATTGGATAGTAGGGAAATCCATACTTGTCGGCCAGGTGTTGGGTTCCACGGAGAAACCCAATCCTACCCGCTCCGGGGTAAGGGTAAGGTAGTTGTATAAACTAACCCGCACGCTGTCAGAGTCTGTCTTGACGACGTAGACTCCGTAGTCGGGCATTAAGAAGCTGGTTGTGTCTTCGAAGCTGGCCTGTGCGTTGTGCAACAGCTCTCCGTTGGCGTCATAGACCTCGACGAGACCATCGGCACCGACCACGCGGAGGGTAAGATCCTCACCCCAAGCGGAGAAGACCACCTCCTCCTTGATGAACTGCACATTCCATCCCTCCGGAATTCTATTGACGCCATATTGTACAGTCAAATCCTTCGGACAGATGAATGTGCCGGTAGGGGCTACGTTTTTGACCCAGGCATCTTCATCATCCGTATCGGAATACCATGTGACCCAATTCCAAAAGTTAACCTTGATGAAAGATAAATTACTACATCCATCAAACATGTGTCCGTAACAAGCCGTAACGAGTTTCGTGGCAGGCAATTCAGGCGCCTGCGTCAGACTCGTACAGCCACTGAACATGTATTTGTAGCACTCATGGACCAACGTGGTGGCGGGCAGTGCGGGCGCCTGCGTCAGGCTGGTACAACTGCTGAACATACCATTGTAGCATCCCTCATTCAATTTGAGGGCAGGCAGTTCAGGCGCTTGCGTTAATCCCTTACAACGTTCGAACATACTGCAGTAGCAATAGTAGGCCATTGCGGTGGCGGGCAGTGCGGGCGCCTGTGTCAGGCTGGTGCATCTCGCAAACATACGCTGGTAGCAATAATTGGATAGCGTGGTGGCGGGGAGTTCAGGGGCCTGCGATAGATTCACACAATCTGCGAACATGGAGACGTAGCAATTTTGAACCATTGTGGTGGCGGGGAGTTCAGGCGCTTGCGTCAGACTGGTGCAGCCCATAAACATGGACGAGTAACAGGAAATGGCCAGCGTGGTGGCGGGCAGTTCGGGTGCATTCGTCAAACCGACGCAATTGTAGAACATACCGGAGTAGCAACAGAGAGCCAATGCGATGGCAGGAAGTGCAGGCGCCTGCGTCAGGCTACTGCATCCATAAAACATATTTTGGTAGCAATAGTCAGTCAGCGAGGTGGCGGGGAGTACAGGAGCTTGTTTCAGGCTACTGCATCCTTGGAACATATTCTGGTAACAATGGCGGGCCAGTGTGGTGGCAGGAAGCTCGGGGGCCTGCGTCAGCTTGTCGCAGCCAGCAAACAATCCGTAGAAGCACCATTGAGATGGTATCGTATCCTTACGCCCCGTACTGTCTATCAGGCTCATCACGCTACCACTAGCGGCGATGGAATCGATGATGTCGAAGTGGATATATTGATCAGGACTGGTGGCATTATTGTAGTGGTTATAGGAGACTCCATTCGGGTTGTTCCCTTGCAATAAGACCTTGTCTCCTTTTTTTGCCATCGTGATCGTGTCGCTGAAGAAGTATATGGACCATGTCTGTCCGTGATCCAAAGAGTATGTGATATTACATGGCGATGACGATTTACGTCTTATGGCGAAACGGCAGCTGTCCACTCCTGCCGTGAAGGTGAGATAATTGTATAGGCAAACTTCCACGGTATTCGTATCGTTCTTGACGAAATAAACGCCATAATCAGGCATCGTGAAGCTTGTCGTGTCGGAGGCGTTGGCCTGGGCGCTACGCAATCGTTCACCCTCAAGATTATATACCTCGACAAGGCCCTCGGCTCTGGTCACATGTATGGTGAGGTTATCCATCCAAGCGATGCAACTCGTCGTATCGGGTTCCTCGACGTCGATATATTGCACCTCCCATCTCGGGGGTATTTTCGTGCCGTATTCATCGTATTGCTTAGGCAACGCTTTCGGGCAGATGAATGTACCTGTGGAGGCTACATCCTCGACCCAAGAACCTATGTCCCCATAATAATGTTCGGGGTCCCACGCCATCCATTTGGTGAAGTTGACCTTGATTTGCGAGATCTTATGGCATCTGTCAAACATATAGGCGTAACAGTTTTTGAGCAACGTCGTGGCAGGGAGTTCAGGTGCCTGCGTCAGACCTGTGCAACCATAGAACATACTCATGTAGCAAGCTTCGGCCAATTCCGTGGCGGGAAGTTCGGGTGCCTGCGTCAAACCGGAGCAATCGCGGAACATATATGAATAGCATCTTGCGGTCAGCGTGGTGGCGGGGAGCACCGGTGCCTGCGTCAGATTGGTGCAGCCCATAAACATGGACGAGTAACAGGAATAGGCCAGCGTGGTGGCGGGCAGTTCGGGTGCATTCGTCAAACCGACGCAATTGTAGAACATACCGGAGTAGCAGCTAGGAGCCAATGCGATGGCAGGAAGTGCAGGCGCCTGTGTCAGACCAGTACAACCAGAAAACATTCTGCTATAGCATCCATCAGTCAGTTCCGTGACGGATAGCTCAGGAGCTTGCGTCAGGCCGGTACAACCGTAAAACATTCCATTGTAGCACCCAATATCCAATGTGGTGGCAGGGAGTTCAGGAGTCTGCGTCAGGCCAGTGCAACCATAAAACATTTCCTTGTAGCAAGCATTGACCATTGTGGTGGCGGGCAGTTCAGGAGCCTGCTTCAGGCCAGTGCAACCGCTAAACATTCCGAAGTAGCATGCACTGTCCAATGTGGTGGCGGGCAGTTCGGGCGCCTGTTTCAGACTGCCGCAACCGTAAAACATCTCTTGGTAGCATCCATCTGCCAGCGTGGTGGCAGGAAGTTCAGGAGCCTGCGTCAAGCTTGTGCATCCATAAAACAAGCCCTTGTAGCATTCATTCATCAGCGTAGTGGCAGGAAGTTCAGGGGCTTGGGTTAGTTTGGAACAACCGTAAAACATTTTGCTGTAGCAGTTTTTTGCCAGCGAAGAGGAAGGAAGTTCGAATGCTTCCGTTAGGTTGGTACAACCATAAAACATGTTTTGGTAACACCCCTCTGCCAATGTCATGGCAGGCAATTCTGGAGCTCGTTTCAAATTGGTACAACCTTCAAACATGTTTTGGTAACATCCCTTTGTCAACGCAGTGGCTGGAAGATCAGGGGCCTGTATCATACCTGCGCAATTGTAAAACAACCTATAAAAACAATATGCGTTGGGAATCGTATCGCTCTCACCCGTTCCATCGATAAGACTCATCACACTTCCGCTAACGGAGATGGGGCTGTATATTTGGAAACACACGTAGTTGCTGCTACTCTGAGAGAGACCCTCTGGATTGTTTCCCCTCAATAAGGCTTTGTCACCTTTTTTTTTCAATAAGACTTCTCCTCCCAAAGAGGTCCATGTCTGCCCGTCATCTAAAGAATATTGAATATCAGGAATCGTCAATAAATTTCCACAAAAAGTGCGTGAAAAATCAGCATTGTCCGACTCTGCCGTAAAAGTGAGATAGTTGGCTGCGGACGCAACACAGCAGGTGACCAGCAACAAAAATAATGTGGTAAAGGTCTTTTTCATATGCTTTAGATTTGAGGGTGAGACATAATGCTTAGTTATACAAAAAAAAAAAAAAAAATTACACAAATTCAAAAAAATATGTCCATAAAGTTTTCTTTCCCTTATATAATTTCTACTTTTACAAATAATTTGTCTTTTTGTCGGTTTAAGTTGTTCGGTTACATACCATTATGATGTGTAGGATATGATTCGATAGCGCAGAACCGGCAACGTCACCGAATGATGGCCCGACAAGTATAGCATTCATACTATGCTAAAAACGAAGAAATTGAATCAAAAAACAACCCTTATCCGATAAAACTATAACACTCACGGATTATGAAAATCACAAAAACCCTTACCCTCCTTGCGCTGTGCCTGCTCACCAGGCTCACCGCAAACGCATTCCCCATCCAGGCATGCGACACCACATGGTACACCGGCGAAGGCACACAGTACGGCGGCGTGGCCGGCAGCAACGGCGGAAACTGCGGCATATACGTGGAGGAGGACGACATCTTCCACTGCGCGATGAACCACTCCCAATACGACAGTAGCTTCGCCTGCGGCGCCTGCGTGAGAGCCTTCGGTCCGCTCGGGGAGGTCACCGTGAAGGTGGTGGACCGCTGCCCGGAATGCAAACCGGGCGACATCGACTTCAGCACGGGCTCCTTCGTCAAAATAGGCACGATGGAAGCGGGAAGGATCCCCATCCGCTGGCAATTCATCCCCTGCGAGGAGGAGGAGGACATCAAAGTCAAGTTCGAAAAGGGCACCAGCCAATTCTACTTCAAGGCGATATTCTACGATATCCGCTACAGAATCAGCCAGCTGGAGTACCAACGCAGCGACGGCGCCTTCGTGCCCATCCACCGCGAGATGTATAACTTCTACGTCGAGAACGCGGGCATAGACGAGGACAAGACGAAGATCGGCCCCTACGTCTTCCGCCTCATATCCTGCGAAGGGGACACCGTCACGACCGCCCCGATCGAATACGAGGCTGGCGTGGAGATCAACACGGGCGTGCAGTTCCCCTTCCACAACTGCGGAGAGGAGAAACCTACGAGCATTGAGGTGACCATGAAGGAGGAACCCCTCCAGGACCTCCTACGCATAGAGGCCTACGACATCACAGGCAGGTACCTGCGCTCCTACAAGGATTGGGACGAGGCGATAGAAAGCCTCAAGGAGAGAACCAGCCCGACAATCCTGAAGGAGATAGACCGTGCGGGACACGTACGCCACCATTTGCGGGCAAAACAATAACTATTTACGATTTAGTTATTTACGATTTACCACTGGGTTTTACTATTTAACGATGCACATTACGCCTTAGGGGCTTTCCCTTCATAGAAGTGTGCAAATAGGCATGAAAGACCCTGACAAATATAGTCCACGAACAACGCCTTGGGTTTAAATGAATTTTCCGTGGGCAAAATACATTATTCGCAACGAAACAATACGGATTTCGTTTTTTTTCCTATTTTCGCGCAATTAATATCACAAACGAAACACTAATTATAGATTATTATGGCAGAAATAAAAGAATATCTGAAGGCAGCGGAGGAGAAGATGGAGCAGTCCCTACTCTTTTTGGACGACGCATTGGCGCGCATCAGGGCAGGAAAGGCGAACGTGCGCATCCTGGACGGTGTGCGCGTGGACTACTACGGTAGCGTGGTGCCTCTCTCCAACGTGGCGACCATCACCACACCAGACGCCCACACCATCGCGATCCAACCTTGGGAGAAGAAGCTGATCCCTGAGATCGAGAAGGCCATCATGGCTTCCGAGGTGGGCATCACGCCTGAGAACAACGGAGAGATCATCCGCCTGGGCATCCCACCGTTGACGGAGGAGCGCCGCAAGACTTTGGTGAAGCAGACCCGCGCCGAGGGCGAGGACGCCAAGATCAGCATCCGCAACGCCAGAAGAGACGCCATCGACGGCCTGAAGAAGGAGATCAAGAACGGATTGGCTGAGGACGCCGAGAAGGACGCTGAGGCTGAAGTTCAGAAGATCCACGACAAGTTCATCAAGAAAGTCGAGGATATCCTCGCCGCCAAAGAGAAAGAGGTGATGACAGTATGATCGGACTTGTGGTCAAAAACACAGGAAGTGGCTATTGGGTCAAAAACGATTCCGACGGCCAACTCTACGAATGCAAGATCAAGGGTAACTTCCGAATCAAGGGTATCAAAAGCACTAACCCGGTTGCCGTCGGCGATCGGGTTTCTTTCGATATGCCCGCCTCCGGCATCGGTTGGATCCACGGAATCGAGGACCGCAAGAACTACATCGTGCGCAAACCCACGAACCTCTCCAAGCAGTTGCACATCATCGCGGCGAACGTCGACCAGCTGCTGCTGACGGTCACCATCAACCACCCGGAGACCTCCACCACATTCATAGACCGCGCCCTGGCGACAAGCGAGGCCTACCAGGTGCGCTCCATCCTCGTCATCAACAAGACGGACCTCTACGACGAGGGCGAGAAGGAGTACATGAACGCCCTCATCAACCTCTACGAAACCATCGGATACCCCTGCATAGCCGTATCCGCGCAGACGGGGGAGAACATCGAACGGCTCAAGGAGATGATACAAGGCAAGACATCGCTCCTCTCCGGCAACTCGGGCGTGGGCAAATCATCGCTCATCAACGCCATCTGCCCCACCTTCAGCGCCAAGACAGGGGAGATATCGGACGTGCACAACAAAGGCATGCACACCACCACCTTCTCCGAGATGTTCGAACTGGACGAGGCGACCAACCTCATCGACACCCCAGGCATCAAGGGGTTCGGCACCATCGACTTCAAGAAAGAGGAGGTCGGGCACTACTTCCCAGAGATCTTCAGGGAATCCAGCAACTGCCGCTTCGGCAACTGCACCCACATACACGAGCCGGGATGCTCCGTGCTCCGCGCGATAGAGGAGCACACCATCAGCATATCCCGCTACAACAGCTACCTCAGCATCATGGAGGACTGCGACGAGGGGAAATACAGATAGAGACATGAAAACCTCCTTCAACAACATAAAGAAAATCAAGTACATCTTCTCCTCGATCGCTCTGCTGATCGTGGGGCTCTCCATGTACTACACCCACCAGCTGACGAAGGAGATGGCGGAGGAGGAGCGGCAACGCATCAGCCTATGGGCGGAAGCCACACAGAGACTCGTTTCCGACACAGACGGATCCGACCTCGTATTCCTCATGAAGGTCATCGAAGGGAACACTAGCATACCCGTGCTCGTGGTCGACGAAACCGACAACGTGACCATCTACCGCAACATAGAGATTCCCGAGGAAGACGACGGCAAATACATACGACAGATGGTCAAGAAGTTCCAGCGGGAGAACAAACCCATAGAGATATCGATCGACGAAAACATCAAGCACACCCTCTACTACGGCAACTCGACCATGCTCAACAAGCTGGAATACTACCCGTATATCCAATGGGGCATCATCCTCGCCTTCTTCGCCATCATCTTCTTCGTCTTCGCCAGCGCCAAACGCTCCGAACAGAACAGGGTGTGGGTCGGACTCTCCAAGGAGACGGCCCACCAATTAGGGACCCCGATCTCTTCCCTACTCGCCTGGGTCGAGATACTGAAGGAGGAGAAGGTCAACCCAGACCTCATGACGGAGATGGAGAAGGACGTCAACCGCCTGCGCACCATCGCGGAACGCTTCTCCAAGATCGGTTCGATACCCGAACTGACACCGACGAATCTGGACACCCTCCTGCAAAACTCACTTTCCTACATGCGGAAACGCACGTCGGACAAAGTGCAGATCACCTACCATTTCAAGGACGAAATGCCTATCACCCTCGCACTGAACCAACCCCTATTCGAATGGGTCATTGAAAACCTATGCAAGAACGCCATCGACGCGATGAGCGGAGAAGGACACATCAACGTAGAGGTGGCACAGGAGAAAGAGAAGGTGATCATAGACGTGAGCGACACAGGGAAAGGTATTCCGAAGTCCAAATTCGATGCGGTATTCTCCCCTGGGTTCACCACTAAGAAAAGAGGCTGGGGACTAGGACTCTCCCTCGTGAAAAGGATCATAGAAGAGTACCATAAAGGGAAAATTTTCGTCAAACACTCGGAAATCGACAAAGGAACCACCTTCAGAATCATTCTAAACAAGCAAGCAAAGAACTGATTATAAGACACTTAAAATAATTGTCTTAAAAAAAAGCAAAAATGGACGTATGGGGAGTCCTAAATATCACTATTTTTTGTAATTTTGCGGAGTTTTTAGAATCCATGCGAAAGTGGGAAGAGAAGAGACATACATTATTCCGCTGAAAGATTTGGAAGTCGGCACACACCAGTACCGATACACATTGGACAACAGATTTTTCGAGGAGGTTGAGGGTCCGGAAATAGAAAAAGGAGATGTACAAGCGGATGTGACCGTCAAGAAATGCGAGCACTCTTTCTTAATCACTTTCAGATTGGAAGGCACAATAAAAGTATTGTGTGACAGATGTTTGGAGGAGATGGATCAACCGATATCCTGCGAGGAGAGCCTCACGGTGAAGTTCGGGGAAGACAAATCCGAGGAGGACGACCAACTGGTGGTGGTTTCCGAGGAGGATGGCGAGTTGGACTTGTCCTGGTACATGTACGAGTTCGTCGCCCTACACATCCCAATCCGGCACGTCCACCCAGAGGGAGAATGTGACGAAGAGACCGCCCAGGCACTCAGAGCGCATCTGACCTTCAAGAGGGACGAAGAGGAACAAACAGAAGAAGAACAAGGCGACACCCCAACAGGCGAAGAGATCGACCCTCGCTGGGAGGCCCTAAAAAAACTAAAAGACAATAACTAATTTAAATTATAAACAAAATGGCACATCCTAAACGAAGACAAGGTAAATCAAGAGGAGCGAAGAGAAGAACTCATTACACAGCAGTAGCTCCGACATTGGCAGTATGTCCTAAATGTGGCGCACTCCACTTATACCACAGAGTATGCGGTTCTTGTGGATACTACCGCGGCATGGAGGCTATCGTTAAGCAGGAAGCTGTTTAATCCGCCTTCACATAAAAACGAATCGGAAGGAGTCACCTCAAGCGCGGCTCCTTTCTTTTTCTATCTCCATACATGAGTGAACCATGACACGTTTTTACCTAATCAGACACGGGCAGACAGATTGGAACCTGGAGAAGAGGATGCAGGGACAACATGAGACGGACCTCACCCCCCTCGGCGAGAGGCAAGCGATCGCTTTAGGGGAAAGGCTCGAGGACGTTGATTTCGACCTCGTCTTTTCCAGTCCGCAGCGGAGAGCCATGAAGACCACCCAGCTCATACTAGGGGAACGGAAACATAACCTGCCCATCATCCAGGACAACGCACTGAAGGAGATCCTGATGGGCGATTGGCAAGGCATACTCATCGAGGACCTCATGAAAAAGTACCCGGAAGAGATCGACCTCTTTTGGCACCACCCCGAGCAATACAAGCGGGAGGGTTGCGAAACATACGACGAGGTGAGGAAACGGGCCGGCCAGTTCATGGAGAGAACCGCCGCAGAAAACCCCGGGAAAAACATCCTCGTCGTCACCCACGGCGCCTTACTGAAAACACTCTACACCTATTTCAAGTACCAACCCATATCCGAAATAGCACACGCCGTACACCCCCTCTCCACCGCCATGGCAATCGTGGAAAAGCGGGATGGAATATGGAACGTGATGTCCTGGAACGACACGGAACACCTCGCACAACTCGAGGAAGTGCCCAACGTGACAGATAGCGCTAATACAATATAAAGATACAAGGACGTTTGTCCAAAACAGGACGCTTGGCGGATTTCCACTGAGCGACACTCTTCGTCTTGATATACTCCGTCTCGAGCGTGATGTCGCAAGCGACACAGATCTTCGTGCCAGACTGGCAAACAGACAGAAGGTTCTCGAACATCTTATCGTTACGGTAAGGCGTCTCTATGAATATCTGCGACTGGCGCTCCACATGCGCCCGCTTCTCCAACTGACGGATACGCTGGTCACGCTCGTTCGGCTTGATCGGCAGATACCCCACGAAGGCGAAACTCTGTCCGTTGAAGCCCGAAGCCATCAAAGCGAGCAGGATCGAGGAAGGGCCCACCAAGGGGACGACACGAATATCCTTCTCCTGCGCTAGACGGGCGATATCAGCCCCCGGATCAGCGATGGCAGGGCAACCCGCCTCCGAGATGATGCCCATGTCGCACCCGGACATGGCCGGCAAAAGATAAGAAGAGATCTCTTCGGGGGAAGTATGGTTGTTCAGCGTATAGAAGGTGAGCTCATCAATATTGATCGAAGCGTCCACCTTTTTCAGGAAACGTCTGGCGGTACGCACGTCCTCCACGATATAATGCTTCAGACGGAGAATGACCTCCCGGTTGTAGGAAGGCAACACGTGATTAACATCGCAATCACCCAAGGTATTAGGAATCAAATAAATAACGCCAGCCATCTTCTTGAAAAATAAAAGGGAACGCAACGACATCCCCCCGAAAAACGAAAAATCAACCGCAAATTTACAAAATAATAAGTGAAAAGACCATAGTCCAACCACTTGCGAGAACAGAAAAAAAAACGTATCTTTGAATCAGAAAAAGAAACAAAGTTAAGGAACGCCGCACCGTATATTATGGTTAAACTTAACAATTACAACAAACAACAGGCGTAAACTTCCATCTCAATGGCGGGCCACACCTTCGGGTTGTCTTCGTGACACGGTGGATTACAAAGAATGGAACACGCCGAATTCCTATCTTAAGGAGTTTAATTAATTTCGGTGCGGCTTTTTTCATGCCCCAACGGGACGAAAAAGAGGCGGTGACCCATAAAAACTGCGCAATCCACCTGTACATAATCAACTGATCAACAATAAAATACAGAGTAAAAAAGTCAAAAGAAATGTATATATGCGAAAAAAAAAGGTTAAAACTTCCTAATTAAAGAAAAAAGAGTAACTTTGCACCGATTTTTGCATAATTATAATGTCTAACGACTAGTTACTATTAAATTAAACAAAATGAGTGAATTAACAAAAAACGTAGCGCCTATCGAAGGATTTGACTGGGACGCTTACGAGAATGGTGACGTACAAACAAATGTAAGTCGCGAAGAATTAACCAAGAAGTACGATGACACATTGAACGTCGTAAAAGACAAGGACGTTGTTATCGGAAAGGTAATCTCAATGAACAAGAGAGAGGTTGTAGTAAATGTAGGTTACAAGTCAGATGGTATCGTTTCCATGAACGAGTTCCGCTACAATCCGGATTTGAAGGTAGGAGATGAAGTAGAGGTTTACATTGAGAGCCAAGAAGACAAGAAGGGACAATTGATCCTTTCACACAAGAAAGCGCGTGCAGCCCGTTCTTGGGATTGCGTAAACGACGCTTTGGAGAACGACAAAGTTATCACTGGTTACATCAAGTGCCGCACGAAGGGCGGTATGATTGTGGACGTATTCGGCATCGAGGCATTCTTGCCAGGTTCACAAATCGATGTTAAGCCTATCCGTGATTACGATGTGTTCGTAGGCAAGACAATGGAATTCAAAGTCGTAAAGATCAACCACGAATTCAAGAACGTCGTTGTATCCCACAAAGCACTCATCGAGGCAGAGTTGGAGCAACAGAAGAAAGACATCATCTCGAAACTCGAGAAGGGACAAGTATTGGAAGGAACTGTCAAGAACATCACTTCTTACGGTGTATTCATCGACTTGGGTGGCGTAGACGGTTTGATCCACATCACAGACCTCTCTTGGGGCCGCGTAACGCACCCAGAGGAGATCGTCTCTTTGGATCAGAAGTTGAACGTCGTTATCCTCGACTTCGACGACGACAAGAAGAGAATCGCCCTTGGTTTGAAGCAATTGACTCCTCATCCATGGGATGCTTTGGATCCTAACTTGAAGGTAGGTGACAAGGTGAAGGGTAAGGTAGTTGTGATGGCTGACTACGGTGCGTTCGTAGAGATCGCTCCAGGCGTAGAGGGCTTGATCCACGTATCCGAGATGTCTTGGTCTCAACACTTGCGCAGCGCACAAGACTTCATGAAGGTCGGTGACGAGGTAGAGGCAGTCGTTTTGACTTTGGACCGCGAGGAGAGAAAGATGTCTTTGGGCATCAAGCAATTGAAACCAGATCCATGGGATACCATCGATACTGACTATGCTGTCGGCACGAAGCACACCGCTAAGGTTCGTAACTTCACCAACTTCGGCGTATTCGTTGAGATCGCTGAGGGCGTAGACGGATTGATCCACATCTCTGACCTTTCTTGGACGAAGAAGATCAAACACCCATCAGAGTTCACTCAGATCGGTGCGGACATCGAGGTTCAAGTATTGGAGATCGACAAGGAGAACCGTCGCTTGAGCTTGGGTCACAAGCAATTGGAAGACAACCCATGGGATGTGTTCGAGAACATCTTCACGGTAGACTCTATCCACGAGGGTACCATCATCGAGATGATGGACAAGGGTGCGGTTATCGCATTGCCTTACGGTGTGGAAGGATTCGCTACTCCTAAGCACTTGGTGAAGGAAGACAAGAGCATGGCTAAGGTTGACGAGAAGCTCCCATTCAAGGTTATCGAGTTCAACAAAGACTCCAAGAGAATCATCTTGTCCCACAGCCGTATCTTCGAGGACGCTCAAAAGGCAGCTAACGGAGAGGAGACTGAGGAGAAGAAAGACGCTCGCAAGAAAAAGTCATCCAAGAAAGCTGAACCAATCATCGCAGTTGAGAAAGCTACTTTGGGAGACATCGAGGAGCTGGCAGCCTTGAAAAATCAATTGGACGCCGACGAAAAAAAATAAGCGCAAAATATCTGAATTATTTTTATATATGAAAAAAAATTCGGATATTTGTGTGGAATTAGAATTTTTAAACAATTAATTTTATAAAAAGAGAGTATGAAAAAAAGTTTTTTGGCTTTATTCGCAGCAATGGGCTTGGCTTTTTCAGCTAACGCACAAGACGCAGCAACAGATGCAGAGCAAGCAGCCGCTTCAGCATCAGAGTCATTCAACCACTGGTCAGTAGCAGTAGAAGGTGGAATCAACTACCTGAGAGCATCAGACCAAAAAGTTGGTTTGGCAGTAGGAGGTTTTGTTGAAAGAACATTCAATCCTCGTTGGGGATTGGGTCTCGAGTACATGTTCCTCAAGAAGGATCAAGATCCAGATTACGGTCACAAAGAGATGAACGCGTTGTTCCACGACATCGACATCTTCGGATCGGTTAATCTTTCTAATATCATCGCTCCTTATCGTTCTGCAGGATGGCAGAAGTTGAACTGGTTCGCAACAGCCGGTTTGGGTGTGACAATCTACGATTACGAGATTAAGAACGGAAAGTCTGATAACGACGCAAGAATGTTGTTCCTTGGCGGATCTAAGTTGGAGTACAACGTAAGCAAGTGGATCGCTGTGTTCTTGGGAGCACAATATCGTTTCCACGCTAACGAGGAGTTCGTTGGTAACAACGCTGGTCGTTCAATCTTCGACGCTGTAGCTGGTGTTCGCGTTAAATTCGCTGGCGAGAGCAACATCCGCAACATCGCTTGGGCTGATTACATCCCTCAAGTTGAGTTGCCTGACTTCAGCAACGTATTCGACGCTCAGAAGAAGGCTTGCGACGAGTCTATCGCAAAGCTCGAGCAAAAGATCGACGATCAAAACGCTCAAATCAAGAAGTTGCAAGGCGACATCAAGTTCACTCAAGATTCTTTGGATCGCCACATCAGAGCTACAAGACCTAAAGTTGCTTACAAGCCAACTGTTGAGGAGGCTAAGATCATCGAAACTGCAATGTCTAACTTGGAATTCGAGTCTGGCAAGGCTATCATCAAGGAGGGTTCATTCCAATACTTGAATGGTTTGGCTGAGTTGCTCGTTAAGCACCCTGAGTGGTCTGTTAAGTTGTCTGGTCACACTGACAACGTAGGTAAGGCCGCTAAGAACTTGCAACTTTCTAAGGATCGCGCAACTTCAGTTCGCACTTACTTGGTTAACAAGGGCGTTGACGCAGCTAACATCGAGTCTGAGGGCTTCGGTAGCAGCAAGCCAATCGCTTCTAACAACACCGCTGCAGGTAGAGCAAAGAACCGTCGTGTAGAGGTTAGCTTGTTCTCTAAATAATAACCTGTAACAAGGTAATAAAAGAGCTGTCCTTCGGGATGGCTCTTTTTTTGCGTCTATATCCGAAACCCCAAAAAGAAGATGCGCAAATCGCCAAGCCCCCATCTGCCTGAACTGTCCGGCCAGACACATGAGACATCCAATCTCGACTGAAAGATGATACGGAGGAACATCCTCCTCTAACAAACAAACAGAGAAGGAAACAAACCCTACTGTGCAGAGGGAGACCACACAAACAAACCTTCGGAAGCTGCCAACGAACGAAGTAAATCCAAAAGGTCCGCACGGACATTATAAACGGTCATATTGGTGTCTTCGTCATGCAACACCATCAAAGACTCCCGATTGTCGAATAGAACATAAACGGAACGTTCTCCTTCTTCGCTGAAAAGAATACGATCAAACAAAAAAGCAGGCTCTGGATTGCTTATCCATCGCTTCTCCGAACACCGCACATCAATACCGACATAACAGTTCAGTTTCAACATTACGCGGGCAAATTTCGCATACAAAGACTTCCTCCTCCCAACATCTTGCCAGAAATAAGCCTCCACGCTGAAATACTGCCCGGCAGAATGCACAGGGACTTGTTTCGGGAGCATATCCACGACCCAATATGGTTTTTCCAACAAAGGCTCTATCCTATCGTCTAAACCGACGTGGACGTCCTCATCGACACATTTCCGCTCATTCATAAACCTACGATTAAAAATTACGAAATTACGCCCCAATTTTGAGTCTCCCTCGCCATACGGTCAAGGCGCTGGTTCAACAGGATATTCTTCTCCTCCAGCAGGTCCGGGTCCTCATCCAGCACCTTTTCAGCCACCTCACGGGCGAATTGTATGATCTGACCATCCGTCGCCAAATTGGCTATCTTGAGGCTGATGGCGACACCACTCTGTTGCGTTCCCTCCAAGTCTCCCGGACCTCGCATCTTCAAATCGACCTCCGAGATTTCGAACCCGTTGTTCGTGCGGGTCATTACCTCCATGCGTTGTCGCCCTTCGCTGGACAATTTCGGGGAAGTGAGCAATATGCAGTACGACTGTTCGGCTCCACGACCTACCCTGCCCCGCAACTGATGCAACTGAGACAATCCGAAACGTTCGGCGCTCTCGATCAGCATGACGGAGGCGTTGGGCACATTGACGCCCACCTCAATCACGGTGGTCGCCACCAGGATGTTCAACTCACCCGCTGCGAACTGCCTCATCTGCGCATCCTTCTCATCGGGTTTCATCTTTCCGTGCACCATACCCAGATGGTACTGCGGTTCAGGGAATACCTGCTGAAGGGACTCGTAACCAGCCTCAATATTCGCATAATCGGAGCGCTCGGACTCCTGGATCATCGGATAGACAATATACGCCTGCCTGCCCAAAGCTATCTGCTTCTTGATGAAATCGTACAACATGCCCCGGGCATTGTCCAGACGGTGGATCGTCTGAATGGGTTTACGTCCAGGAGGCAGCTCATCGATGACAGAGACGTCCAAGTCACCATAAAGGGTCATCGCCAAGGTGCGAGGAATCGGTGTTGCGGTCATGACCAAGACATGAGGCGGTTGTTCGCTCTTGCTCCACAGTTTGGCACGCTGGGCAACCCCGAAACGATGCTGCTCATCGATAACCACCAACCCAAGGTGTGAGAAAACCACATTATCCTCCAACAAGGCATGCGTTCCCAACAATATCTGGATAGTACCATCCTTAACACCCGCCAGGATCGCCTCTCGTTCCTTCTTCTTTGACGAACCGGTCAAAAGCGCCACCCTCACATCCATGCCGTTCAGCATTTGAGAGATTGATGCGAAATGCTGTTGCGCCAAAATCTCCGTAGGAGCCATCATGGCTGCTTGGAATCCATTGTCCAACGCAATCATCATGGAGATCAGCGCCACCATCGTCTTACCGCTTCCGACATCCCCTTGGAGGAGTCTGTTCATCTGCTTACCACTGGAAAGATCGCCATAGATCTCCCGAATCACCCGTTTTTGGGCATTGGTGAGTTGGAATGGCAGGTTATCCTTGTAAAAAGAGTTGAAGAGCTCGCCAATCTTCGTGAACTTAAACCCCACGAAGCGAAGCTTACGGTAGTTTCGCTGGCGAAGCATGTTGAGCTGGATGAAGAATAGCTCTTCAAATTTCAGTCTGAACTGGGCCATTCGCAACTTATCGGCCGACTGGGGGAAATGGATATTCAACAGCGCATCATGGAGAGGCACCAAGTGGTGCTGTTGCAAGATGTATGACGGAAGCGATTCAGGAATACGGAATTCTCCCATGGAGTTGAAGATATCCGATATGAATTTCTGCAAGACACGCGACGTCAGGAAAGAATTCTTCATCTTCTCGGAGGTGTTATACATACCCTGCACACCACCTAAAGCTTGCTTGGACATCGCCTCGTTGATGGTCTCCATGTCCGGATGAACTAAATTACACGTTCCGTTGAACTCGGAAACCTTCCCGAAGGCCACATATTCATGACCAGGCTTATACTTGTCAAGAATATACTTGACACCCTTGAAAAACAACAACTCAATCGTCGATTCCCCGTCTGAGAAGAGCAACACGGCCCGCTGCTTCCTCCCCTCCCCTTGCGTTGTCACCTTCACGATAATACCACGGATCTGGACATATAGGGAGGCTGGTGTGATCTCACGGATCCGATAAAACTTGCTGCGGTCGATGTATCGGTACGGAAAACAATACAACAGATCCCGATAAGAAGAAACAGCTAACTCCTTCTTCAGCACATCCGCCTTCTTAGGACCAACCCCAGGCAAATAAGTTATCTCTTTATCCAAAAAATCTGGCATACGCAATTGACCGAATGCGTGATCATCAACTATTTTACATATACAAAAATACAAAAAAGGAGGATTCAATCCCCCTACGATCCCATAAAAATGGAACTATGCGTAAAAATGTAGAATTATACTATTGCGAAAAAGCAAATTTATTATATTTATATTCATAAATGCAAACATATTATTTATCAATACAATTTAGTAGTTTTAAGATATGGTCAATATAATTTGTGTAAATTATATTTTCATTACGAAATGAACATTTGTTGGCACGATTTTTGCACATTATTATGATGTAGAGCGGTTAAAAACGTTCCATACCAAACAGAATCGGTCACAGCAGGTGAAAGCCCCTGTGTCAATATAGGTTGTTTAAAATATCAGTGTAGTGAAAGCTTGGGGCTATTGTTAGTCTCAAGCTTACTTTTTTATACGATCTTTCTATTGGCAACATCACCATAAAAGCGTATCTTTACAAAGTAAAAAACATAAAAAGATGAAGACGATAAATGATTTGGAGCCACAGGCTCTATGGGCAAGATTCAAGGATATATGTGACATTCCCCACCCATCAGGGAAAGAGGGGAAAATAGGGGCGTTCCTCATGGAATTCGCACAAAAGCATGGATTGGAGGCAGAAATGGATGAAGTCGGCAATGTGCTCATCCGCAAGAAGGCCACAAAGGGAAGAGAGTCTGCTCCTTCCGTACTACTCCAAGCGCACATGGACATGGTCTGCGAGAAAAACGCAGGCACAGAGCATGATTTCGACAACGACCCTATCCGCACCATCGTGGAAGGCGATTGGCTGAAGGCGCAAGGCACTACCCTCGGCGCGGACGACGGAATCGGAGTGGCCGCCATGCTAGCGGTACTTGAGTCGGACACCATCCAACACGGTCCGCTTGAATGCCTCATCACGGTGGACGAAGAGCGTGGCCTGACCGGCGCACAACACGTCAAGGCGGGTTGGCTCCAATCAAAGAGACTCATCAACCTGGACTCTGAGGAGGACGGCAGGTTCTGCATCGGATGCGCGGGCGGTATCGACACCGTCGCCACATTCGACCTGAAGAGAGTGGCCTCACCTCAAGGCGCATTCTTCCTCAACCTTTTCGTCAAAGGTCTGCAAGGAGGACACTCCGGCGACGACATCAACAAAGGTCGGGGCAATGCCATCAAGATACTGGCAAGATTCCTCTGGAACGAATCGAAGAAGTACCCGATCCAACTCTGCCATATCGAAGGGGGCAACCTCCACAACGCTATCCCAAGGGAAGCACACGCTACCCTCTGCATCGACTGGAACAAGAAGGAGGAGATCCGTGTCGCACTGAATCATTACATCAGCACCATCGAGGCGGAATACCCGACGGAAAAGGAACTGGTCATCGACCTCGAATCGACCAATGCGGAAGAGCTGGTTTACGAGCAGGAAGGGGCCAACAGGCTCATCAGCGCACTCTACGCTTGTCCGCATGGTGTGATTGAGATGAGCACGGAGATAGAAGGCTTGCCGGAGACCTCCACCAACCTCGCCTCCATCAAGGAGAAGGAGGGTAAAATCGTCGTGGCCACCAGCCAACGAAGCTCGACCAACAGCAAGAAACACGACATCAAAGACCGTGTGGAGGCAGTCTTCGCATTGGCAGGCGCAAGTGTGAAACATAGTGACGGATACCCGGGATGGAAGCCGAACATGAACTCCGAACTAAAGAACATCGTGGCAGGTTCCTACGAGAGACTCTTCGGGGAGAAACCGGTGGTGGGCGCCATCCACGCAGGTCTGGAGTGCGGACTCATCATCGAGAAGTATCCTGACATGGACATGATCTCCATCGGCCCTACCATCATCGGCAACCACTCGCCTGCAGAGCGTTGCGAAATACCAACCGTCGGGAAGTTCTGGAAACACCTAATCGACGTGCTGGAAAAAATATAAACGGAAACAATCGATAAACGAAACAGAAATGAAGAAGCTTGGATTATCAAACAATGTGGTATTCTTAGGCGTATGCGGTGGATTCGCCAAATACTTTGACGTGGACGTGACGCTCGTCAGAATCATTTGCGCACTCATCACAGTCTTGAGCGCAGGCGTAGGCGGAATCATCGCTTACCTGATCTGCTTCGCCATCATGAAAAATAACTAATCGCATGGACTTCAAGCTAGTATCTGAATTCGCACCGACAGGCGACCAGCCTCAAGCCATCAATGAGTTGGTAAAGGGTGTCAAAGCCGGCATGGAACATCAAACATTGCTTGGAGTCACCGGTTCGGGCAAAACGTTCACCATCGCCAACGTCATCAAGGAAATAGGCAGACCCACCCTGGTCCTCAGCCACAACAAGACCTTGGCGGCACAACTGTACGGAGAGTTCAAGGCATTCTTCCCGGAGAACGCCGTGGAGTACTTCGTCTCCTACTACGACTACTTCCAGCCGGAAGCCTACCTGCCCAACACCGATACCTACATTGAGAAAGACCTCTCCATCAACGATGAGCTGGAGAAGCTACGTCTCTCCGCCACCTCAGCGCTGCTGTCCGGAAGGAAGGACGTCATCATCGTATCGTCCGTATCATGCCTCTACGGCATAGGCAACCCGGACGACTTCCACGACACCATGATCACCGTGAAGCGCGGACAGATGATCAGCATGACCGTGCTCATGCGCAAACTGGTGGAGAGCCTATACGTGCGCAACGAAATAGAGCTCGACCACGGGCGGTTTCGCGTGAAGGGGGACACCTTGGACGTTTTCCTAGCCTATGCGGATTACATCGTACGCATCCACTTCTGGGGTGACGAGGTAGAAGAGATAGAGTCTATCGATCCCCTCAACGGCATGCACATCGAATCGTTCGAAGAGATCAACATCTACGCCGCCAACCTCTTCGTGACCACGCCTGAAAGAATCAACCGTGCGCTCATCGAGATAGGGGACGACCTCACCACGCAGGTGGAGTATTTCCAGAGCATCGGCAAGGTCTTCGAGGCGAAACGACTCTACGAGAGGGTCAATTACGACATGGAGATGATCCGCGAACTGGGGCACTGCTCAGGTATCGAGAACTACTCACGTTACTTCGACGGCAGGAAGCCTGGCACTAGACCATTCTGCCTGCTGGATTTCTTCCCCAAAGACTTCCTACTAGTCATAGACGAAAGCCACGTCACAATACCACAGATCCATGCAATGTATGGAGGAGACTATTCTAGGAAACGCACCTTGGTGGACTACGGATTCAGGCTACCCTCCGCACTGGACAACCGCCCGCTCAAGTTCGAAGAGTTCGAGAGCATGGTGGGACAGACAATCTACGTCAGCGCCACACCTGCGGACTATGAGCTGGAAAAATCGGAAGGAATATTCGTGGAACAAATCATCCGCCCGACAGGCCTGCTCGACCCAGTCATCGAGGTTCGCCCGACGCTCAACCAGATAGACGACCTCATCGAGGAGATCCACACCCGCACGGAAAAGGACGAACGAGTGCTCGTCACCACCCTCACGAAGCGCATGGCGGAAGAACTACAAGCCTACCTCTGCAAGATGGGCATACGAAGCAACTACATCCACTCCGACGTGGAGACGCTCGAACGAGTGAAGATCATGGAGGACCTACGCAACGGACTCTTCGACGTGCTCGTGGGCGTGAACCTGCTCAGGGAGGGACTCGACCTGCCGCAAGTGTCGTTGGTAGCCATCCTGGATGCCGACAAGGAGGGTATGCTACGCTCGCACAGGGCGCTCACCCAGACCGCAGGAAGAGCCGCAAGAAACCTCAACGGACTCGTCATCATGTACGCCGACAAGATCACGCGGAGCATGCAGCTGACCATCGACGAGACCAACCGCAGGCGGGAGAAGCAGATGCAATACAACATAGAGCATAACATAACGCCTAAGGCCGTCGGCAAGAACAGCAAAGCCATTCTGACAAAGGAAGAACCTGCCGAGCGAAAAGAATACAAGGCAAGCAGTACCGCCCGATATGCGGCGGAAGAACGTGCCGAATACCAATCCACCGCAGACATGGAAAGAGCATTGGAGCAGGCGAAGAAGATGATGAAGGAATGCGCCAAGAGGTTAGAGTTCCTGGAGGCGGCGCAATACAGGGACGAGATCGTGAAATTAGAGGCGGCATTAGCCAAGAAAAAAGGATGAACAACATCCTCCACCCATCATTAACATTAGGGAAGCAATCATGTCTCGCAGGAATCACAAAATAAGAAGATCTCCGGATACGCCGCCAAGCTATTGGCAAAAGTTCGGAAACTGGGTGGAGAAGCTAACCGATAATATTTTTGGCAAAATTTTGTTGCAAGCAATAGTAAGCAGCACTTTTTGGGGAATAGTAGACATGATCTACAGCAGCGATGGAAAGTGGTCATTGTTTTTTTTGCCATTAATCATAACGGTTGGCTGTATTGCACTCTATTTTTTTTTACTACTCATCGTTTTTTTAGCAGAAAAAATCGAGACATGGTGTTGGAGCCTCTGGCCGAGGGAAGAGGAAGAGAAAAAAGAGAAGGATGCTGGGCCAAGACAATCCCAAGAGACGCAGCGCAAGCGTCGAAACAGCGGAATAGCAGGCATAGTATCATTGATCATGAAAGCCGACGGAATCACATCGAGGGGAGAGATGAAAGCTGCCAAGAACTACCTGAGGAGTCATTACAGTCCCTCCGACTACAAAGAGATCCGAGAGGCATTAGAGATAAACATGCGAATCAACAATCCGAAATTCGTGAAGCAGTCCTGCATTTGGTTAACCGCCAACATGAACTATTCCGAGCGATTAGGATTCACCGAGTTCCTCTTCGACATCGCCCGACTAAGCAAAGGCATTGACGTGGGAGAATGGAGACTATTGAATGACATCATGAAACGCATCTGTCTGGAAGACGAGGACATCGAATACCTATCACGCAAATATTCAAGGAATTACAGCCATAAAAACAACAAAAACACAAAGGGAGAGAGCAACAGCAACGAATTATCCACTGAAGTCCAATCCGAGTCGACACCCGATCCATACCTTCGCATCCTAGGACTTGAGGGGGAAGCCACACCAGACGAGATACAATCAGCATACCACAAACTGGCGAAGAAGTACCACCCCGACACGGTACAAGACGAAGAGATGAAACAGATACTAACCGAAAAGTTCAAGGAAATCAACCTCGCCTACAATGCGCTGTCAAAATAGAGATAGATGAGCCAAGAGGGAAAAAGAAAACGGGGACGCGATATCAAATCGAATCCCCGAAAAAAAAACAACAAATATGAAACAAATTTACTCTTTCGTCTCAACTGGGCTAGTAACAGGATCTACAGAAACATAAGAACGATTGTCCTTTTTCTTTCTGAAAACCACAATGCCATCCACCAAAGCGAACAGCGTGTGATCCTTACCCATACCTACATTCTCACCTGGGTGGTGCACAGTACCACGTTGACGAATCAAGATGTTACCAGCCTTAGCAAACTGACCACCGAAAATCTTAACACCGAGTCGCTTACTTGCTGACTCACGACCGTTCTTGGAACTACCAACTCCTTTTTTGTGTGCCATTTTCCTAAATCTTTAAAGTTAAGCGACTACGTTTTTAATTTTCAACTCAGTGAACTGTTGACGGTGACCGTTCAACTTACGGTAACCTTTTCTTCTCTTCTTGTGGAAGACCAAAACCTTGTCACCCTTAACGAGAGGAGAAACAACCTCAGCGACAACCTTAGCGCCAGAGATAACTGGAGCGCCGATGGTGATGTTGCCATCATTGTCGATCAACAACACTTTCTCGAATTCCACTTCTGCACCGCGCTCAGAATCAGCGATGTGGTGGACGAACAACTTCATGTCTTGTTCAACTTTGAACTGTTGTCCTTGAATTTCTACAATTGCGTACATTGTAATAAAATTATTAAAATTACATCCGGTGGTGGGTCCTCGGACCACTTATTAGTACCACGAAGGAAAAACTGCGCAAAGATACGACATTTATCCGAAAAGAGGATCAAGGCAGACAAACTTTTTCATATCGAAAACATAGACATAAGGCAAGAAAAAAAAAAGACGTGCAACCATTCTCCACGAAGTTCCCGAAACATTATTCCGCACTCACATCAATCATCCGTAGTTGGTGATTAAGTGACGACAACGATTAAAATTATTTTTCGCATTACATCAATCACGCACGACAATTGACAATAAATTAAAAATTTTGCATTATAGATGATAGAATAACCGCAAAAGGGAAAATAGACCCAACCCGCCATTTTTGCCTTAAAACATTAATATACAATGAAAAAAAATAAGTAAATTTGCACACTTACACTTGTAAAGATATATATAGGGTTTTTTTGTTACACAGACTTAATCATGAGGAGATTACAAAATATTATCAGGAAAATTTTGGCAATGGCCGCAATCATTGCCTTGGGGACAAACGCTTACGCCGCAGTCGGTTCAATCTCTATAGCGAATGAGCCAGTGGATTTCATCATGGTCGGCAACGTCAATTTCGACCTCGCAAACGGATACGATGAAAACACGGAAACAATGCAATCGATCGTACCCGTCCGTACAGATCCTTCGACGTTGAACTCCAACACTGCGTTATTCTGCCTACCAGAATTGGTTTGTTCGGATGACGGGGTCGTAAAGGCGATATTATCATGGAGTGGAAAAATCCACAAAGATGACAGGGCTCAAGTCGCTGACAAATGGAAATCAGTAAAAGTGAGAATAGGAGGAAGCTCTTACGAAGAGGTCACCGCCGATAATGCATATTGTAAAATGATCGACGGAACTGTGACATCCGTCGAAGATGCGTTCGGAATGTATACATGTCACAGCGACGTAACAGACCTCATTAAAGGTAAAGTCAACAATGGAGGATCTTCCTTCTTGATAACAGTGGCTGACCTCCAAAGTAGTACCACCGCATATGATCCAACGATATCAGAAACCAAATATGGAGGATGGACACTCACCATCATCTACAGGAAATTTGGAGAAAGGAAAGCCAACATCGCCTATTATCCCCTTCAGGAATTTGCGCCTGGAGGTACGGGAGGACGACCAGGAGAATCCATGGAAATTCAGGTCGATCTAGCCAAGGAATTCAACGGGGCCAGCAATCTCGTGGTTGGAGTAACCTGCGCAGGTACATCATTGGCGGAGGACAGAGCTCTTTATATCGACAACGATTCAGGCAGCGGAACAAACGCCGAGTCCAACTTGGACAACAAAATCCACCAGCACTCAGGATGTGACGAGGAAAAATTCAACGACGACACAATAGGTTACGCCAGAGGATACGACCAATTGGTTTTCAGATTAGCCAACCCACTGAACGAACACGACAATGGGAAATACATTAACCGGGGAGAAAAAGAGATATTCCTAAAACTCAAAGGAGGTTCGGAGCAACACCTTCTCACCGACGTCATTGTCATGACAGGAATACCATCCAACGAGATGGAAGCCGTGCAAAAAGCCCAGAAAGTCACAAATTCTTGCGTGGAATACTCCATAGACATTAATACGGGCAAATATATTGAGATGTTAAACAACTTCAACATTGACATCAAATTGCCTGATTACACGACAGATGTGTCTAATTTCTCAATAGAAGGCCGAGCCATTACGGCACTGAAAGATGAAAGAGGCGCCGCATTCGGTATCAACGCAAGTGGAGGCCCTTCAACAAACGTCAACCCATCTACATACATGCGAGATAGTGCAAATGGATGGTTCAGGCCTGAAATGCTTTTACAGACTAGCAATACCAACATTCAGAACAGTATAAGGAGGAATGCCCAAAATTTCGCAAACAATTCAAGCACGGAGCAATATTTGAACATCCGATACACCGGCACAATTCCCGACTCGCTATGCGACAAGACCATACTAAACATCAAATTCACCGCCTGTGTGGATAGCGTCGCATACGCCGCACAAAGCGCACTGACAGGAGAAGAGAGTACAATCTCCTCACAAAGTGAAATCTCCGCGACAGGAGCTCTCAGTGGAGAAAAGACAAAATCCTACAGTAACCCGACCTCTGAATTCGAGCAAAGAGAGACCGAGCAATGTTCTGGTCTTTACGGATTTGGCGGCGGCGGCGGCCTTGACGGCGGCGGTGGCGGTGGCGGCGGCGGTGGCGGTGGCGGCATCAACGGCGAACCGACAAAGATTGGCATGGACTTCACATTCTCATGCGTCAAAATTCCGGACAGAGTCCAAATCGACGCATGTGCAGGGGACTGCATCCCATTTGACACCATCAAAAGCATCATGAAAAAAGAACACAATTTCGACATCGATGCCATTGCGAAGGAAGACAGCATTAGATGGTTAAAGGTCAAAAAGGACAGCATCATAGACCTCTGCCAACTCGCCCTAAAGAAAAACGGAGATCTACGTAAAGCCCAGCAGACGCTCTACAGCGACTCCTGCAACTGGCTGGACGTGAAGAAATTCTGGGAAAGCGCACCAAAGGAATTGAAGGGATATGACTCAGCCGCCCTCTTTGATTACATGCATAACTTCTGCATGGTCGACAGCACATACATCATAGATGTGATCTTCAAGAAAATCAATAAGATCATCGATAATCCGATAGAGGTATCCCACTTGGATTACCAGTTCAACATAAACCCTCAGTGGGAGACTGACCAATGCATAAAAGTCACAAGTAGCGGAACGTTTACAGTATTATACGCCACGCCATATATCGACAAGCAGAAAAGGTCATTATGCAACGAAGATATAATCGTTGAGATCAACATGGAGACCATGGACTTGCCTAAGATGACGCACAACGGCAAAGAAGTTTCGATCTACGACACGGTACAATTCTGCTTGGGCGCACCTATCGACACTTTTATAATAAAAAAGAAAAAGGCTAACTATGCCATCGATCTGACGTCCCATGAAAATAGTTTTCTGGGATCCGCCAACGACACATTGTACAAGTTCGTACCGGAGATATCGACTGCACAGGCAAAAACAGATTCGTTCACCTTTATCCAACGGAACAATACGGGCTGTGAGAGCGACACCTTCAAATTCTACATCGAGGTGCTAAACGTGTCAGCCACTCAGATTCCTGTTGTGCAAAAAGACACAGCCTCCTGTTTGGGACGATTCGGCGACTCCATCTCCATCCGCATCACGGACCTCGCCGATGTCGCGGCCATGAGGGCTCAACACTTCGATGTGAGATGGTTGCTGATTCGAGACGCCCTTCTCGGAGACAGTACCTTAAGAGAAGATGTGACAGAAATCAATGTGCCGGTGGACTCTCTTGGCGAATTCACATACGGTGCGCAATACTACTACCTGGGATGTAGCAGTGACATAAACAAGGTTAAGGTGACCGTAAACGAATTAGCGGGGAAAGTCACCCAAGATACCATCGAATTCTGTCAGTACATGGAACCGAGCGCCGACGAGATCCTTCCCTATATCCATAAGAATGAGGATAGCGACACACTCTATTGGTTCCCGACAAACACCACGCTCACCAACAACCCAACGTTTGAGGAGAAAGACTCCATCCTCTTCGAGAGGCTTCTTTCCGAAACCGATTTCAACGAATGCGGAGAGAAACGATTCATCGTAAGGGCAAAAAACAAATTTGGTTGCTTCGGAGACACGTCTCTCATCACCATCAAAGTGAACTGCTACGACAAGAAACAACCTCAGTTCGCCGGCGGAGTGGATTCGGTTCGCTACTGTACCGGAGATACACCGATCAACGAATTCAACGCATACCTTGACGAGCAAGGCGCATTCGGTCCAACAGGATACAAATGGGTATGGTCTAGCATCGACTATGCGACGAGCACATTGCCTATCAATAAATACAAGAGCACTGCCTACGACATTGTCGTCGACGGAGGTGATCCTATGACGAACACTACCTACGCAAACGACAATCTGTTCGTGGTCGTACGAATAGACAGCAACAGCTGCGTGAGCGAACCGGACACCTTCAAGATCATCGTGGCCGACGCCATCACCAGCTACGCCATGATCGGTGACACGACAACCTCCATCAACCTCAGCGAAACACAGATTGCGTTGAACTATTGTGTCGGAGGAAACCCTTACAGCAGCAAGAGACTTCCAACCGTCGGTTATCCGTCTAGAGACTACATCATGGAATGGTACAGAAAGGATAACGTACAAGATGATTGCGACACCACCGAAAAATATTTCGCCAACCGCAAAGAGAAATTCATCGACATAGACTTCGACCAACCAGACACACTTTTCTACTGCATGCGCCAAGCAACCACCATGGGTTGTAAAGGTCCTTGGCTGACCGTCAGCGTGTACATCCACGACAACGTGAAAGATAAACCGAAGATAGATACTATCGTCATGTGCGAAGGGGACATGGCCCAGAAGTTCAACATCTCCATCGACCCGAAATACACGCTATACACATACAAAGCGGACACCTCGGAGGTCGCAACCACAGATATGATCGTGGACACCACAGCGGGCAGATACCTCCAAACAATGAACAGCAACTTGTACTTCGCCCAATACAAGGATAAGGTAACAGGATGCTACGGTGAATTGGTGGGCGCGAACGCTATCGTCAATCCAAAGCCGCACACTCCGCTATTCAGCAAGGATACGATCTATCTATGCGCCATCGGAGACACTGTCAGCTTGGCGGAAAAGATTGACTCCAAAATCAACAACTTAGACCAAAACACCACCGTCGTTTGGGAGCCTGAGGATTCCATCATCACCTCCCAGAACAGAAGCGCCAAGTACGCCATCTACCAAAAAGACACGGTAACGGCCTGCGTGAGCGACAAGGTGGAAATCAACATCCGGGTGGAGAACACCATCAAATACAAGGAGTTCGGCACGAAAGAATTCTGCTACGGAGAAGAGGTCTCCCTTAGAGACACCGTACAGAGACTACTAAGCAGTGTTAACGACATCATCCTGGAGAAGGCGCTAGGATTCAAAGTGTTCCTGCTTAACAACAACTCCAAAGGCATAGAAATAACAAGCGAGGTACGCTCTTCCAAGGTGAAAACGGAAGACGACACCACCCGCTACCTCATAGAGATTTTGGATACCATCAGCGGATGTTCCCGCATAGACACAGCCACGGTCATCTTCCACGGATTGCCGAACGCATATGTCGACAATGACTTGTACGCCTGCCAAAACGTGGAGGCGGAACTGCCTACACCAACCGACCCGACCTATATTTACCAATGGTTGAGGGCTGATGGCACAACAATCAATGGCAACCCGGTACGCTTGTCCCTCGTTTCGGACGAGACCATCCGATTGGCGGAAAAGAACAAAGCATACGGTTGTGCGGACACCTTCGACGTGCACGTAACCGTCTACCCTACCCCGGACAATGCGCTTGTAAACGATACATCTTTCTGTCAGAACAATCCTGACAAGAAAATCAACGTCGCCGTACAACCGTCCAACGACGCTTACAATACGGCGGCGAACCTGAAGTTGCAATGGTTCTCCCCTGAGGGTGATTCCATCAACAACCCTATCGTGACCGACGCAGTTGTCATGAACGACCTCACCAAGAGGCTGAAATATACGGTGAGACAAACCAACACCAGCACCTCTTGCTTCAAGGACACGTCCATCTACGTGACCCTCAAGCAAACCCCTGTGCTGAACATGCCTGACCTGTCAGCCGTCTGCGAACCGGAGACCATCTCCCTCTCCCAGGCAGTGAAAGATTACATCTCGAACAACATCGGTTCCACCCACTTCGCCAACACGGCAGGACTCCAATACCAATATAGCAGAGTCCTCAACGGATCGGCTACCCTTCTCAGCGAGGCCGAGGCGAACCAGTTGGCATACATCAACGACAAGGACAGCGTGCTCTACGCCTACACCGTGACGGATGCGGACAACGTATGCTCCGCTTCCGACTCTGTCTTCGTCACCATCAACAAGAAACCGCTCATGCCTATTATCGAAGGCGGCAAGGACACCATCTACTTCTGTAAGGACGATGCACCGATCATCCTCCATGCGGAGAACAAGAACGAATCGAAGTACCAGACCCAAATCTATTGGGGCGAGTACACCTCCTCCGTCACGGGTGACGAGCTTGAAATCACCGCCAACTACGGCAACTACATGGCCTTCACCAAGAACGAGAAGACGGGGTGCGTCAGCGACGTCGACACAATCCATGCGGTCATCTCCTTCCCTATCGAATTCTCTGCGATCGGAACGAAAGACCTCTGCTTCCGCGACTCCATCGACCTGATCCAAATGGTTCAGGAGCAAGTGGATAAGAACACGAAGAACAGCGTACGTGACATTCGCTTCAACATCTTTAGGCTAAACGGTGTCACTCCGTCCAGCCAACCTATCTCAGAGAAGATAGCCTCCACGAAGGCGAAGAACGAGACCGACACGACACGCTACCTCATCCAAATCAGGGATTATGTCAGCGGTTGCGAGTTCCAAGACACTGCTACCATCGTGTTCCACGGATTGCCGGTCATCGATCCGATCGATCCGATCACCGTATGTCAATACCAAGACACCGCCCTTCCTCTGCAAAACAGAGGTTATCTCTACGAATGGTTCAGGGCAACGGACGGCAGACTCATCAATGACCCTTCCCGCTTCAACTCGGAGAAGAGCGAATCCATTTACCTCAAGGCATCGGAGACCTTCCCTGCAGTCGGACTCACCTGCTACGACTCCCTCATGATTTCCATGGACGTGCGTGAGATTCCAGCCGCAGCCACCGTGCTCAGCGACACCTTCTGCCAATTCTCCGGCACACACCTGATCCCTGTGACACGCAACGAGACGGCCGCCAACCCAATGGCAGACCTCTCCATCCAATGGTTCGACGAGAAGGGTGACTCCATCGCCAACCCAATCAATACAGACACAACGATCGTGAACGCCAAGTCACGCACCATCAAGTACACTATCCGTCAGTTCAACAAGATCACTGGATGTTACAAGGATACCACTGTGCCATTCGTGGTTAACAAAGCTATCCGTCTGGAGATGGAAGACCTCGCCGCTGTCTGCCAACCTGAAGTCATCGACTTCAAGGGCAAGGTGACGGACTACCTCACCTCATCGACGACCACCAACCTCTCCAACATCGGCAACTGCGACATCACCTACGGAAAGATCATCAACGGTGCGCAAACCGCCATCAGCGATGCGGAGGCTAGCCAAATCGAATACACCAACGACAAGGACAGCGTACTCTACACCTACACTGTGGTCGACGGAGTATGCTCCGCTTCCGACTCTGTCTTCGTCACCATCAACAAGAAACCGCTCGTGCCTATCATCGAAGGCGGCAAGGATACCATCTACTTCTGCCAGGACGATGCTCCGATCATCCTCCACGCAGAGAACAAGAACGAATCGAAGTACCCGACCCAAATCCATTGGGGCGAGTACACCTCCACCGTCACGGGCGATGAGCTGGAGATCAACGCCAACTACGGTAACTACATGGCCTTCACCAAGAACGAGCAAACGGGTTGCGTCAGCGATGTCGACTCTATCCATGCGGTCATCTCCTTCCCTATCGAATTCACTGCGATCGGGACAAGAGACCTCTGTTTCCGCGACTCCATCGACCTCATCCAAATGGTTCAGGAGCAAGTGGACAAGAACACGAAGAACAGCGTACGAGATATACGCTTCAACATCTATAAACTGAACGGTGTCACACCATCCAGCCAACCTATCTCAGAGAAGATAGCCTCCACCAAGGCTAAGAACGAGACCGACACGACACGCTACCTCATCCAGATCAAGGATTACGTCAGCGGTTGTGGATTCACAGACACGGCAACCATCGTATTCCATGGATTGCCAGTGATCGATCCAATCGACCCGATCACTGTCTGCCAATACCAAGACACCGCCCTCCCTACACCAAACAGAGGATACCTCTACGAATGGTTCAGGGAGACGGACGGCAGGCTCATCAACGACCCTACCCGATTCAACTCGGAGCAGAGCGAGTCCATTTACCTCAAGGCAACGGAGACCTTCCCTGCCGTAGCACTCACCTGCTACGACTCCCTCATGGTTTCCATGGACGTACGTGAGATCCCAGTCGCAGCCACCGTGCTCAGCGACACCTTCTGCCAACTCTCCGGCACCCACCTGATCCCTGTGACCAGAAACGAGACCGCCACTAACCCGATGGCTGAACTCGCCATCCAATGGTTCGACGAGAAAGGTGACTCCATCGCCAACCCGATCAACACAGACACGACAAGCGTGGCAGGCAAGTCACGTGCCATCAAGTACACCATCCGTCAGTACAACAAGATTACAGGATGTTACAAGGATACCGTCGTGCCGTTCGTGGTCAACAAGGCCATCAAACTGAACATGGAGGATCTCCCGGCAGTGTGCCAGCCTGAAGTCATCGACTTCAAGGGCAAGGTGACGGATTACCTCACCGCATCGACGACCACCAACATCACCAACATCGGTAGCTGCGACATCACCTACGGAAAGGTCATCAACGGCACGCAAACCGCCATCAGTGATGCGGAGGCCAGCCAGATAGAGTACACCGACAACATCGATAGCATGCTATACACCTACACCGTTGTGGATGGCGTATGTTCCGCTACCGATTCCGTCTATGTCACCATCAACCAGAAACCATCCACCCCTATCGTCGAGAACGGGTTGGATACCATCTACTTCTGCCAAAGCAACGGACAACTGCATCTCACCGCAGCCCACAGCAACGACAAGCGGACCACCTCCATCTTCTGGGGAGATCACAAGTCCACCCTCTACGGAGACACGATAGATATTCCAAGCACCCCACCGACCTCCCAATACATCGCTTTCAGCAAAAACGTATTGACGGGCTGTGTCAGTGAAGACGACACCATCATCGTCATTGTGAAAGAAGCCATCAAGGTTACTCCTTTGGGCAATGACGGAACGATGGAACTTTGTGCGGGCGAAGAGATCAACCTCTACGAGCAGGCGATGGCCTCCTTCGCGATCAACCAAACACCGCACACTACACTGATCTTCAACGCTACCGAAAATGGGTATGTGGTCGGAGAGAACGAATTGAGCAAGGTGACACGATCGAGACAAGACACCTCCTACTACCAATTCACGATAGAGGATGACCAATCGAAGTGTACCGCGGAAAACTCATTGAAACTCATCTATCACCAATTGCCAACCTTCACCATCGAAGGGGCTGACGTGTACTGCGAAGGCAATGATGTGAAGTTGGAGGCAATCGGAGACGAGCGTCCTGTTTCCTACGCATGGAAAATAGAAGGCGACGAAAAGACGCTCAACACCACGGCATCCTTCACCTACAAGGAGATCATGAAGGATACCACCTTCATACTCATCGAGAAGTTGAACGGAACCACCTGCGCCGACACTGTCAGCAAGAAGATCACAGTCAACGTGAATCCTGCAAGGTTCTCCGACACTGTCATCTCCATCTGTCAGGACACTAGCGCCACAAGCACAGAGTCGATCAGTTTAGGACGTAGCAGCAGTGACATCAGCGCTTACAGCATCCAATGGTTCAATACGGACAGCACGCTCTTCTCCAACGACGAAACCATCCAAGTGGAGAAGACAAAGGCCACCGCCTTCAAGTATCAGATTGAGACCACCAACAGAAATACGGGATGTATCAGCCCACGCAGCAACGTCACCATCAACGTGAATCCACAGATCACCATCGGGTTAGACAACCCAGACACGATCTGCCAACCATTCACCTACGACCTGATCACGAACCTCGCGAAAAGCATCAGCGGTGGAACACAACCGACCTACGTCCGCACAGAACTGAACGGAACCGTCATCAGCAATGAGACCGCCATCAGCGAAAGCGGCATGTACACGGTATTCTACACCGACGAGAACAAGTGCGACGCAAGCAAGGCGATCTCTATCCAGTTCCACCAGCAGCCAGGTGTGCCTCAACTCATCGGAGACACAATCCTTTGCCAAGGCATCGGCGACGTGAAACTCACCGCCAAGAAGACTGGTGGCAACAGCGTGAACCAATCCTTCGTATGGAAGACCGCAGGTGCGGAAACAACAGCCGACACGCTGACACTCTCCACTACCCAATACGGCAAGACACGCTACAATCTGTTCGCCATCGATCTAAAGACAAGATGTCTCAGTGAGCCTGACACCTTCGACTTTGACGTGAGGGAAAGCATTGGATTCCAACCAATCGGTCTCATGGAGGCATGCTACGCCACCACAGTAGACCTGCAGGAGAAGGCCGAAGCAGCCTACTATGGAAGCCCAGAGGAGAAGGTCATTTCCTACTACAAGGTGAACGAATCAGGCAGTCTGTCCACCATCTCAGACCCAGCCCACGTCGGCGCATCCGGCAAGTACGTGACCAAAGCGACCGAAGCCATCTCCCATTGCGAGAGGTTCGACACCACTGAGGTGATCGTATACGACTCACTTGCCGTATCGACAGAAGGCTCAACCCTCATCTGCCAAGGAGACGAAGTGACCGGACTTACCGCAAACAATGCGGACACCTACACATGGATCCGCGAGAATGGAGACAATGCAGGCGGCGCATCCTTCCCTTATGCGAAAGATGTGGCACAAACAGAGACCTTCCGCCTCATCGGAGAGAAGAAGATCGGCACGCTCTACTGCCAAGACAGCATCGAGGTCACCATCAAGGTCAATGAGAACCCTCTCACCCTATCCGACACAGCATTCAGGTTCTGTCAAGACACGGCGGGTGCAGACCAGCCATTGACAATCAACAAGAACGCAAGAACAGGAGAGACTCTCGGATTGGTTTGGACCAACGAGAGCGGCGACACCCTATTCAACGTAAACGAAGAGGCACGCACTTCCATCCTTGAAAGAGGAGAGACCCGTTACAACGTCTCCCAAGTAAACATGCAGACACAATGTTCAAGCGAGAAGGCGAAAATCGACGTGACCGTACTGCCACAGATCCGTATACAACTGAAAGACACCACAGTCTGCGAGCCAAACACTGTCAACCTAGTACAATTCACAGGGAAAGCAGCCAAGGCTGAGGAGTATACGAACAACATTAGCGCGGTCGCCTATGAGCTCCTGCAGAACGGATCAGCAGTGGACAAGACCAGTCAAGCAGACTCCATCTCAGAGGGAGGTCAATACCGCGTCACCTACCAATACGAAGAAGATGGGCTCACCTGTCAATCGGAAGGAACGCTCCAGTTGTTCTTCAACAAGCAACCGATCCGACCAAACATCGCGGACCAGAACTTCTGCCAGAACACAGGATCGTACGAGTTGGCAGGAAATGTCAACAGCGCAGGCGTACGTCTGGTATGGGAAGACCTCTCGATATTCCCATCGAGGATAGATACCAATAGGACCTCCATAACCACGGACGTCGCCACACAGAAACTCTTCCTCATCCGTCAAGTACAAGACGTCAGCGGATGTGTGAGCGAGGCAGACTCCGCGATGATCACCATCTATCCAGCCATCCATGCGATAGAAAAAGACACAGCTATCTGCTACGGTGAGGCGGTAGATTTGAACCAATTCTCACAAAGCAGCTATCAAGGAGGAACACCGAAGTACAACGTCTCATTCAAAAGCATTGACGGACAAGCCTTCAGTGCGGAAAATGTGAATAAGAGCAACACCTACTTCGCCTACTTCTCCGACAGCATGAACGTGTGTCAAGACACGGCAGCACTCATCGTCGACGTGAACCAGCCAATCGTACTGAACATCACAGGCGGAGGAGATGCCTGCACCGACCAAGCCGTCACATTGGCCGTCGAAGGTGCGGAGCAATACGAATGGAGCAATGGAGAAAAGACGCCATCCATTATCCTAACATCCAACGAGGCTGACACGAAGACACTTCAAGTAGAAGGACGAAGCAAGTTCCACGACATCTACTGCTTCGCAGATACCAGCGTAAGCGTAACCTTCCACAACGCAGTTCAACCAAGGGCACTCACCTTCGACACCTGCGCAAGGAACCTCGTCACCATCGATGACATCGTACGGAAGAACAATGTGACGGAACAAGTCGACACGATCTGGAACCTCACGGAGGATATCCGTTACAGCAATCTCAGTCAAAATATTGGCAAGAGTGGTCAATACGAGGTGGCGGTCCACAACGAAGAAGGTTGTAAAGCGCACCATACGCTGACCATCAACATGCATCAAGTAGACAACTTGTCGGTCGACAAGCAGGAGAGCACCTACTGCTACGGCAGCCTCGCCAACTTCACAGCCAAGGGAGAGAATGCGAGAGAGTATGAGTGGACCAACCTCACCGACGGAACCAGCAAGACCGGCACGACCTACAACGAAGCGATCTACGAGAAGAGCGACTTCATGCTCATTGCGACGGAGAAAGAGCTAGGATGCAAAGACACGATCCAATTCACGGTGGACGCCTACCCTTACAAGGATCTCACGATCACAGGCAATCTGACAAGCTGTAGAGACTCACTCGTCATCCTCAGCGCAGAGGATATGCTCACCGACATCCAATGGCAAATGGGCGACACCATCCTGACAGACCGGAACATTCGGTTCATAGCAGACGTGGACAGGAGAATCCAAGTGTCCGGAATCGACGAGAACGGTTGTCCTGCCACAAAGACCGTGGCGATCAGCGTCGCATATCTTGAGGATCCTGAGATCGCCTACAGCACCATCGACGACACGCCTTATTCGTTGAGCGATGATGTGAAAGAGGTGGAGTTCAAGGAGACTACCACGCCAGACGGAAGCGATCTGTACAAGTTCACATGGAGTTTCGGCGACGGACGGACATGGACCGATTCGACCACCAACAATGTGGCCCACACCTACAACGACACCCTCATCCACAGCAGACGAGACATCAACGTGGAATTGATAGTGGAGCACCAATACGGATGTAAAAAGAGCACCAGCGCCATCCTCAAGATCGACCCATTCATCTTCGTACCGAACACCATGATTGCGGACGGATCCTATATCTTCATGGAGAACTACGATGTTCAAATCTATGACAGGGTCGGCACGCTCATCTATGACGGAAAGGGATGGGATGGCACCTACAAAGGTGAACCAGCGTCAGAAGACACCTACTTCTACTCGCTCACCTACTTCGACAAGGGAGAAAAGAAAATAAGAACAGGATTCATAACGGTTGTAAGATGATGAATATGAAAAAACGAATCATAGGCACTATCGCCACCCTATTCGTGATGATGAGTTTATCCGCACAAGAAATGCCTTTCTTCACGAATAAACAACTGCAGTACAGTTTCTTCAACCCGGCATATATACCAGAGCTACAATATGCCACCATACAGGCTGGAGGAAGGTTGCAATGGGTCAATCTAGACGGTATGCCCAAAGACCTATTCTTTTCAGGGAAATACTTCTTTTTAGGAGCTCATTCGCAGGTGGGACTGAACATATTGGCAGATAAGATTGGCTTCCAACACATGATCAACCCGAAGGTGAACTACTCCTTCTGCATCCCTATCGGAGACGACTCCTACCTGAACCTGGGAGCGGCGGCCGGATTGATGAACAAAGGGTACAACTCGGATGAGATCGTCAACGACAGCCGTTACGACAGCCAGAACATAGCAAAGGTGGTCGAATGCCTTGAGAAGGGAAATGCGGCAGACGTTGACGCTGGATTCGAGATACTGATCCAGAACTTCGAGTTCGGTGCTTCCGCCATGCACCTGCTGAAAGGAACAGAGCAAGTCACCATGAACAAAACATTCTACGGATTCATGAACTATGCCCTGCAGACATCGGAATGGTGGAGGCTAGCACCTGCATACGCCTTCTACTACTTCAAGGGAGACGAGAAGACAAAATCCAAGGATGTGAACAAACACCAATTGTCCCTCTACTTCTACTACATCACCGAATACGACAACCAGCCGACAGACCTGTTTTACGTGGGATCGACCTATAAGATACCCAATGAGATTGGGTTTCTGGCAGGCTTTTCCTTCGGATTCTTCAACATATACTACTCCTACGACTACGCATTCTCAAACATCAGGCATGGCAGCTACGGCACCCATGAGCTAGGTGTGGAATTCAAAATTCGGGAGAAGGGGAAAGGATGTTACGCCAATTACGGAAGAAGCAGGAAAAAATATACGAGATATTACAGAAATTAAAAAAATAACGCACAAACAGAGACAAAAAGAATACAAGAAAATCGGAAAATGCGCAAAAATATCTTTCCAAATTTAGTTTCATTTACATAATTTAGACTATATTTGCATAAAGTTGTAAAAAATAAAATACAAATAAATTATTAAAACATAAACTAATTTTTCAAAGATGAAAAAAATTTTCGTATTCGTCTGTGCCGCATTGACCACTCTATCAGTTGCAGCGCAAAACAAAGAAAAGCCATGGAGCGTAGGTCTCTATGGAGGTAAAGTAGAAGCAGCGAATGACTGGGGTAACCACTTCTTCCATCCAGCAAGTGATTTTTACGGATCAGCCTCATTGTCATTTGAGCGTTACATGAACGAGAGATTCGATGTAGGTATCCACGCATTATGGGGACGTTACGGAACCAAGGGCGGAGACTTCTACCCAACAGACGGCGAGTTCAAGGCCGGATTAGGCTTTGGCGCTGTACAAGGAAAATACAAATTCCTCCACGCTCCTAAATTCGAGAAGAGCTTGCTTCACCCATTCGCATTCGTTTCTTTGGGCGCAAGAGCTATCTACGGTTTGAGCGGAGACAACAGCTTCGAAACCACTACAGACGACAACAAGGCTATCAGCTTCGCATTGGGCGGTGGACTTGGTTGCGATTTGAGAATCAATGACGCATTGTCAGTACGCTATTTCGCCACTTATGGATATCCTATCGGCGATGGCGACAAGCCAGATAACAGATTGTGCGGTAACTACAGCGACCAACACTTGTTGCACAACTTGGGTATCGTTTACAGCTTCGCACTTGACAAAGATAGAGACAACGACGGTGTTGAGAACAGCAAGGACGAATGTCCTGACAACACTCCTGAGGAGATCTCTGCCGGTGTAGACGAGAAAGGTTGTCCTAAGGATTCTGACGGTGACGGTGTACCTGATTACTTGGATAAGTGTCCTAACAATACACTCGACGAGCGTTCTATGGGTGTAGACGCTAACGGTTGTCCTAAGGATACTGATGGTGACGGTGTAGCTGACTACAAAGATCAATGTCCTGAGAACACCGCTGAGGAATTGGCTAAGGGCGTAGACGAGAATGGTTGTCCTAAGGATTCTGACGGCGACGGTGTAGCTGACTACAAGGATGAGTGTCCAGACACTCCTGCCGGCGCAAACTTGGCAAATGGCATGGTTGACGAGAAGGGTTGTCCTAAGGATACGGACGGCGACGGCATCGCTGACTTCGAGGATGTTTGCCCTGAGGTTGCAGGTGTGAAGGAGAACAAGGGTTGCCCTGAGATCAAGGAAGAGGTTAAGAAAGTATTCGAGAAAGCTTTGAACGGTATCGAGTTCGAGACTGGTTCTGCTAAGATCAAGAAGTCTTCTAACAAGATTTTGGACGACGTCGTTAAGATCATGAAGGAGAATCCTTCTTACAAGCTCTCCATCAACGGTCACACTGACAACGTTGGAAAAGCTGAGAAGAACCAAAAACTCTCTGAGGATCGTGCAGCAGCCGTTAAGGCTTACTTGGAAAACAAGGGCGTAGAGTCAGTTCGTTTGAGCTCCGCAGGCTTCGGTCAAGACCAACCAGTAGCTGACAACAAGACAAAGGCTGGTCGCGCTAAGAACCGCCGTGTCGAGTTCAAGGTAAGATTTGAGAAATAAAATCTGACATAAAACCAGATGGTAGGGCGTGCAACTTATTGTACGCCCTACTTTTTTCCCTAAGCTCAAGAACAGACGCAACCGACTTTAACTTGAGAATCCGTGGACCATATGAAAAGTCACCCCTCCCAAAAAAGGAAATCGTCCTTGCCAAATGGGATGAAATATATCCGTGAAGTACCCCTTTTATATTGACCAAAATCAATAGAAATTAGTAGGTATATTTTTCATATTACGCATCAGTTTTATTATATTTGTTATAGTTAGAGGAAAAGCATTAGCTGTTTCAAGAATATAGACGCGAAGGGACTTCTACAAAGGACTCTGTGTATGTGAAATGGTATGATTGCGAAAGAGGAAGGAGGGTAACATGAAAATTTCAACGGCAAGAATCGCATCGGTAATAATACCGCTACTCACCATAGCGGTAACCGTGAGAGCTGTCCCATCCTCAAGCGATAGCGAATCAACCACGCCACAAAACAACGACACGACGCCCTCCTCCACCCAATGGGCAGCATCCCCTAATAACGACATCGTACAACTAAGCGACACCTCATTCGTCTACAACGGAGAGGCGCAATCCCCGTCCATTCTCGTGGGAGAAGAGGGTGAACTCACCGAAGGCATAGACTACACCGTGAGCGGGGTACGCAGCGCCAAAGATGCGGGATCCTACACCATCGAGATTTCAGGATTAGGGGAATACTCATTCAACATCACGAAGGAGTGGGAAATAACGAAGAAGAACATCATCGCAAGGCCGGCAGACACCTCCAAGCATATTGGCACGAATGACCCTACCCTAACCTTCACCCTTGAAGGAATCATAGCGGGAGACACCCTGCTGGGGATATCGGTCGAAAGAGAGGCCGGAGAGAGTGTCGGCACCTATGCGATCCACCTCCAAGGGAACAACAACCACCAGAACTACATCCTCAACATGGAGAGCCAAGGCACCTTCACCATTGAAGGGCACCAATACACCAAGGGGGAAAACGCTGTGACGGAGAACGTCATACCACCCACTTGTACCGAAGACGGATCCCATGACGAAGTCTACTACTGTCAATTCGACAGTTGCGGGGCGGAATGCCTACGCATCCATATGGTAGATTCCGCGATGGGTCACGATTTCTCTGAATCATTCACGACAGACGTACCAGCCACTTGCGAGAGGGCCGGATCGAAATCGAGACATTGCACAAGATGCTACCAAAAGATTGAAAACACAATTATTCCTGCCACAGGACACTCGTGGAGCGAAGGCTATATCAACGCAGAGCCCACCTGCGCCGAGCCAGGCGAACTGATCTACTACTGCAACAACACCAATTGTCATGAGACGAGGACGGAAGAAATAGCCCCTACAGAGCACTCCTACGAGGATTACTTCACGATGGATTTCCCTGCCACCTGCGAAGAGGATGGGCAAGAATCCAGACACTGCGCCATATGTGGCGCAACAACAGACATCAGGGTGATACCTGCCCTGGGTCATAGCTGGGACAACGGCACCGTCGACACGAAACCCACTTGCGTAACGCCAGGGATAAAAATCTTCCGATGCACGGTAAGCAAGTGCAAAGGCGTCAAGGAGGAGGAGATGGAGGCGCTCGGACATGACTTCATTGAAGAATTCATCACAGACACCTTCCCGACCTGCACAAAACCAGGAAGGAAGTCATGGCACTGCACCAGATGCACGGAGGTCGACAACGTGACGGAGATCCCTGCGCGCGGTCACAAATGGAACGATGGCGACACCGTCGCTTTCCCGAACTGTGTGGAGATGGGTATGATCATCTATACCTGCAACATACAAAGATGTGGCGCAACAGACACTGTTTATATTCCTGCACAAGGACACCTATGGGACGAAGGCATCATCTCCAAAGAGGCCACCTGCACGGAGAAAGGAGAGATGTTCCACACCTGCATGAGAGAGGATTGCGGCGAGACGATGACAACGGAGATCAACGCTTTGGGGCATGACTACAACCCTGAATATACCATTGACATGCCAGCCACCTGCACACGCTCTGGAAGGAAATCCCAACACTGCAGCAGATGCAGCAGCACCATCAACAGCACTCTCATTCAGTCCACTGGACATTCGTGGGGTAATCCTACGACCATCATTCCTTCCACCTGCACCACCTCCGGCATCGTCAGCTACGCATGCACCAACGACAACTGCCAACAGACAAGGACGCAGGTGACGGAGAAACTCGGTCATGAGTTCGCCTCCACATACACCATTGACATACCTGCCACCTGCACTCAACAGGGCAGAAAGACCATCCATTGCATCCGATGCGACGAAAAGATAGAACCGGTCATCATCTCCGCCACAGGACACCTCGCAGGGGATACGATCATCGACCGTGAAATCGCCGCAACCTGCACCGCACACGGAGAGGTTTCCCGGGCCGTATTCTGCGTCCACTGCCAAAAAGAGCTATGGAGAGCCACCTCCGAAACTCCTGCCATCGGGCACAATTGGGACGAAGGGGAATTCGTCATCGCTCCGACAACCGAAAACATGGGCAAGAAGGTGTTCACCTGCCTCAACTGCCAAAGCCAACGCTATGAGCTGGTTGAGAAACTCTATAAGACCATCATCATGCGAGAGCTCACGGACGGTACTATCTTCTCCGTCAAAAGCGAAGGATACTGCCCAGGAAGCGAAGACTATGTCAGTTACACTGTGCTTGAGGGCATACCTGTCGAATACAAAGTGGACTTCACTGAGGCTGCAAAGAAACAAGGATTCGAGGATGTTGATTGGACCGATGTATCCGCCGACTCTCGAATCGCCATCACACCACCAGGCAACTGCGAGGCTGGCACCTATCACGCCAACGTAACCTTCCGCGGAGAGAACCTGGCGACCACAATCGCCTACCCGCTCACTTTCACAGTCAACCTGAACAAATCCTATATGGTGGCCATCTTCGACGATGTGGTCAGCATCGACAACCGAGACAACCTCTTCCACACCTTCCAATGGTACCACAACGGGAAGATGATTGACGGGGCCACGAAGCCTTACTACCAAGAGATGGGCGGGCTGACCGGCAGTTACTACGTCCGCATCAACATAGGCACCGGCGCCGAAGCCAGAACCTGCAGCAGGGATGTGTGGGACAAAATCGTCCAAAAGACGAGAAGAATCACCGTTTCCCAAAACCCTATAAAGGAGGGAACGACCGTGACACTCCATAACTTCGAGGACACGCAACACACCCTGACCGTCATCAACGACCTCGGAACCACCCTCATCACGGAACGATTCACAGAGAACTCAATCAAGCTAAATGCTAATCGATTGCCGGCAGGTAACTATATCATCAATGTGGATGGCATCAGCCTGAAGGTGATAAAAGAATAAGAGGAGGAACCATACGGAGGACAATCAGGAATAATAAACAGCAATGAAAAGAAGCATCACATATCTCATACTCCTTTGCGTAACGACATTTTCTTATGCAGGCGAAGAGAAGAGTCTCCAACAAGAAAAGATTCCGTACCTGGGGACCAAACACTATCTGTGCCTGAATGCCGGAGGAGGATTGCACTCTCACATGCTCAAGGCGGATGGAGGTGATGCGGAATATGGCTATGGAAGCCTATTTGAGCTGAAATACCAACTCACGCCCAAGAACTGGGGTATAGGCATCGGCGTGCAGATCAGCTCTTATCGTGGCTATACGATCTTCAACCATAGTTACTCGGAGACATTCACCCACCTCGACAATGACCTCTCCTACACGCTCAACACTCAGTTCGTGAACTGGGAGGAGAGACAGAGCAACCTATCCATCGAGATTCCCTTCTCGATACAATGCATGAAGAGCATCAACAAGAACTGGAGCTTCCTGCTTGGATTCGGAGCTACGGTTTCGATTCCGATCAAAGAAAGATACACCACTCAAGATGGCTATTTCACCTCCGCCGGATGGTTCGAATCGACCAACGTGGTCTACGAGGATCTGCTTAACCATGGGTTCCGAACGGTGGACACTGAACTCTCCGGCCCCATAAACAATATGCGTCCAGGCGTAGGTGCGCACGTGGAGATAGGCTTCAACCGCGCGATACGTCAGAAAAGTGCCTTTTATATGGGGCTCTACACCCACTACGGAATCACGTCAATCACCGACCCGCAGGAAAACAGCCTCTACGACGGAAGCAACTATACAGGGGCTTACGAAAGCGAGCGGGTCGAGGAGGTCCACCCCTTCAAAGCAGGTGTAAAATTGGGCTTGCGATTCAACCTCAGGGACAAAAAACGTGAGGCGGAGGCCATACGTATCGTCGAGGAGAAACAACGGGAGAGAGAGCGTCAAAAGGAGATCGCCGCCAGCGCCGAACAGATGAGGAGGGATCGTCTGCGCCAAGAGCAGAGAGAACGCATCCGTAGGGAGGAGGAGAACGACAGGCAGATGAGACTGGAGAAGGAACGAATCGAGGCGTACCATAAGGCTGCCTTAAAGGAAGAGAAGGAGGCCACCTTCGCCCTCAAGCGTATCGCGGATGAGGCGATCTACACCTACCCGAATAGTGTTCCTACCTTCCCGGAGGAAATCGAACGCTCGTTCGATATCATCTATACCTATTTGGCTAAACACGCAAACGCACGCATCCTCATAGTCGGACACACAGACAATACGATCAAAGGTGACAGAAGCGTCACCATCGGAAAGAAACGTGCCGATGCCTTCAAACAGGCATTGATACGCAAGGGTATACCTGAAGATAAGATAGAGTGTATCAGCAAAGGAAACACACAGCCTATCGCCTCCAACAACACGAAGGGCGGTAGGGAACTGAACAACAGGACAGAGTTGAAACTAAAAGGGGGTGAGGTGGAAGAATAAAAAAGAGCGGATAATCAATCCGCTCCGAACACTTCCCTACGCGTACTGTATTTCTTCTGACGCATACTCAAACGGTAGGTGATCACCTCGTCCGCAAGCGTGACCGGATCATCCTTGGAATAGGTCTCGAAAAGCAGGAATCCTCCCTTCAGCCCATTCGGCATCGCCTTCTCGGGATGCCATCCTCTACCAATGTAGAAAAAGGCTTGGTATGAGCCATTATCGAGTCTGAATGTATAAGTGCTATCCGCCTTGACATAGGCATGGCTCACTACCCTTCCGTTCTCGTTCTTTTCCTTGATCAGAGCGATCATGTCAAAGGAGATGGGCGCCACCACCACGATGTCCGAGTTAGAGTCTTTCTTAGGCTTCTTAGGCAATCCATATTGATCCTGATAGGGCATGGCGCCTTGCTCCAAGGAGTTCTTGCCATACTTCTCCACCTCGCTCTGCCAATACACGATGCTATCCCGCAGGCGGGTGGCTTCCGCCGTGTATTTGTCATGCGGATAGGCAAAGAGAAACTCGTCGTAAGCCTCAACCGTATTCTTCTTCCTGCGATCCTGGAAATAAGGCTCCTCCAAGAGACCTTTCCTTTCGTTCACGCGATCCATATACTTGCTCTGTGGATATACCTCCCGATACTCGACATAGCCCCGCACCGTGTTTTTGTGGATGGCGGCCCAATAATCAAATGTCTCGGAAAAAACAGTGTTCAGAAGGACGTAGCCAACCGCTAAGACAACGACAACACCCGCAAAGATTTTAAGCATCAATTTCTCATTCATAGATAAACCCTTATTTATTTTTTCAGGATAGACTCGATGGCGGCGTAGATACCGTCAGCGTCCATCCCATAGTAATGATACAACTCTTCTTGTGTGCCATGGGTGGCGAAGATATTCGGAATGCCGATGCGCTTCACATGCATCGTCACGTCATGGTCTGCGAAGTACTCCAGCACGGCGGAGCCGAATCCACCCGACACGACACCATCCTCGACCGTAATGACGGATTGGTATGTCTTGGCGACCTCGTTCAACAGTTCTTCGTCCAACGGTTTCAGGAAGAGCATGTTATAGTGTGAAACGCTCATGCCGTTCTCCTCCGCCTTGGCGATCGCCTTTGCGGCTGCATGGCCCAACGGACCGAGCGATAGAACCGCAAGGGAAGAGGTTCCCTTCTTCAGGCAAACGCCCTTGCCCACCGGCATCTCCTCCATCTCCTTGTGCCAATCCAACAAGACGCCCTTGCCACGCGGGTAGCGGATCATGAACGGTCCGTGGCCCGGCAAGGAGGCCGTGTACATCAGGTTACGAAGCTCGATCACATTCATCGGGGAAGCGATCGTGAGATTCGGCACGCAACGGAAGGCCGCCAGATCGAACGCTCCGTGGTGGGTCGCACCGTCAGAGCCGACCAATCCCGCACGGTCCAGGCACATGACCATGTCCAGATTCTGCAGGCAGACATCATGGATCACGTTGTCATACGCGCGTTGCATGAAGGAGGAGTATATGTTACAGAAAGGCATCATGCCCTCCTTCGCCAAGCCGGCTGAGAAGGTGACCGCATGGCCCTCCGCGATACCCACGTCGAAGACACGGTCGGGCATCTCATGCATCAGGAAGGACATGGAACAGCCCGAAGGCATGGCAGGGGTGATACCCACCACCTTATCGTTCATGCGCGCCAGTTCGACCAAGGTATGTCCGAACACGTCCTGGAACAGAGGCGGCGTATCCTTCGTGATAGGAGCCACGACCCGCTCGCCCGTCTCCTTGTTGAACTTGCCCGGCGCATGCCAGATCGCAGCGGCTTCCTCCGCAGGCTTGAAGCCCTTGCCTTTTTTCGTCTTGATATGCAGCACCTTCGGTCCCTGGTAATCCTTGATCGAACGAAGGATCTTCACGAGGCTGACCACGTCATGGCCGTCCACCGGACCGAAGTATCGGAGGTTGAGCACCTCGAAAAGGTTATGTTCATTGGCGATGGCCGCCTTGACCGAGTTGTGGAAACGGATATGCTTCGCCTTCTCGTCCTCCTTCACCCATCCCAGTTTCGCGAAGAAACGGTAGAGCTTATAGCGCCATTTGTTGTAGGTGGCGGAGGTGGTCAGACGCACGAGGTACTCGCTCATACCCCCCACCGGCGCATCGATGGCCATGTGGTTGTCGTTGAGCACGACCAATAGATTGTTAGGATAGGCGGAGGCGTTGTTCAGTCCCTCGAAAGCCAGACCGCCCGACATGGCGGCGTCACCGATGACAGCCACCGTATGGGCTTGTTGCTTGCCCAACTTATCGTCAGCGATGGAGATACCCAAGGCAGCAGAGATGGAGTTGGAGGCATGGCCCGCCACGAAGGAGTCGTACTCGCTCTCGTGAGGGTTAGGGAAACCACTGATACCACCAAACTGACGGTTGGTGGAGAAGCGGGTCCTACGTCCCGTGAGGATCTTATGTCCGTAAGCCTGGTGACCCACGTCCCAAACAATCTTATCCTCCGGCACGTCATACACGTAATGCAATGCGACCGTCAACTCCACGACGCCAAGGCTCGAAGCCAAGTGTCCCGGATTATGCGAGAGCTCGTCGATGATGAAACGGCGCAACTCGTCACACACCTGAGGTAACTGGGACTCGTCCAACTTCTTCAGATCGGACGGAGTATCTATCTTATCTAACAATGATTCCAATGCAACCAACTAATTATTTTTGCCTCTACAATAAATCAATTACAAAAGTAGGAATAAATTCGATAAAGTTGATAGACTAACCCCCTATTATTTCAGACCGCACATTCCATCCTGAAAAGGAAGGATTTAGCAGGACTGATCCGTTTCCCGTAGAGCTTCCTTATGAGCTTCGTTCAATTTGATGGTAAAGAGAAAACAAAGAACCGGCAGGGCGGAACTGAACAGCAAAAAGAGCACGGCAAGGGGATGGGTGATCATCGAAAAGGCGATAGCCACATAAAAGGACAACATCGTCAAGATCAGCAAGATTACACCACTGAAAATCAACGTCCCACGCAAGATCTGGAGAGATTCCTCACAACCCTTCTTCGCCCAGGAAATAAGTGCGATAGTATAAACATAATATGCGATCAAAAGCGCACTAAAAATATATAGAGGGACAAACAAAAGATCACCGAATCTTTGTTCCCCGAGCCATATTGCAATAAAGGCAATAATAAACGCCACAGCAATCACCCATAGAATCAGAGTGATGACTCGGAAAATAAGGACAAGGGACAACAAACGACGAAGATCCATGGCTCAATGAATTTTATAAAGATTAATAATATTAGACAGCAATCTGCGCAGCGTCGACCGCGAAGCATCCTGAAGATGTTGCGACTGCTCCACATCCTTGGCACTATTACCATTCTGTTCCATTGACAACATGTTTAGATATCTCTTTCACAAATATAATAATTTCTTAGTTCCAACTAGGGTACAATTTGTACCCCATTTGAAATGACGATCCTATACGGGAAACGGTGAATGGTGGGGAGGAATATGGGAAGGGAACGTCCGAATAGAGGGGGAAGGTATAAACGAAGGCGACTCCCCCCGAGGGAGAGCCGCCTTAAATGTTTTCACAACGGAATAATCCTTATTGTGAATTGCTTCAATTTTGTGTTGCTAATTTACTCGTTTTTTCTTACATTGCAAACAAAAACAGAAGAAAAATGAAAAAGATATTAGGACTAGACTTGGGCACCAACAGTATTGGTTGGGCGGTGGTGAATGCGGAGACTGAAACCCGAATGGTAGAGAACAAATACCAAAATGAAGAGAAAACATACTTAAAACCGATAGGCATTAGTTCCGCAGGCAGTAGAATTATTCCAATGTCAGCAGACATATTGGGGGATTTTGAAAAAGGGAATTCCATCTCTCAAACAGCAGATCGCACAAAATCCAGAATGGCAAGACGGATTAGAGAAAGAAACCTACTGCGCCGCGAAAGACTTTTACGGGTATTAAAGAAAATAGGATTCCTTCCGGAGCACTTTGCCAACCAAATAAATGAATATGGGAAATTCATTAATTACGATGAGCCGAAACTTGCATGGAAGAAGAATTCTGAAGGGAAAAGCGAGTTCCTTTTTCAACAATCTTTCGATGAAATGCTAGAAGATTTCAAGAAGAATCAACCCGAACTAGTTTCTGTTAGAGAGAACGGCAAACAAAGGAAAGTGCCATACGATTGGACGATTTATTATTTACGCAAAAAAGCCCTCACTCAAAAAATTTCGAAAGAAGAACTCGCTTGGATTTTATTACAGTTTAACCAAAAGCGAGGATATTACCAATTGCGAGACGAAGAGGATGGCGAGGAAAAAGCAAACGAAACTACTGAAATTATTAGTGCTAAAATTTTATCTGTCGAGAAGAAAGAAAAGGATAAAAAACATGAAAAACACTGGTATGAAATGTCACTTGATAATGGCTTAACATATCGTGCCGCTTTTTATAACGATGTTTCTGCGTGGGAGGGAGAATCAAAAGATTTTGTATTGAAAACCACGATTTTGAAAAATGGCAGTAAGAAACAAGAACTTTCGTTTTTGCCAACAATAGACGAGATAGAAGCAATGGATCCTTCTAAAAAAGCAAAAATGTATGCAAAGATTAAGCTTCGCACCGAAAAGAGTATTGACAGCAGTGGGAAAACCGTTGGATGCTACATTTACGACACCTTGCTTAAGGATCCCAATCAGAAGATTATCGGCAAACTTGTACGCACCATTGAACGCAAATACTACAAGGAAGAATTAGGACTAATACTAGAAAAGCAAACAGATCTCATTCCTGAATTACAAGATGATGAACTATATAACAGTTGCATCAACTTGCTTTATTCCAACAACGAGGACCACAGAAACAACATTGCAAAATCAGGCTTCACTAACCTATTTATCAACGACATATTATTTTATCAACGGCCATTAAAAAGAAAAAAATTTCTCATCAGCAATTGTCCTTACGAAAGTCATGTCTTCATTGACAAGGAAACCGGAGAAAAGAAAAGGTCTTCTATAAAATGCATTGCAAAATCAAATCCGTTATTTCAAGAGTTCCGTTTGTGGCAGTTCGTACAGAACCTTAGAATCTATCAAAGAGAAAAAAAGATAGACAACAAACTATTCACCGATGTTGATGTCACAAACGAGAAGTTGGAGACAGAAAATGATTATGTAAAACTATTCGAATGGCTTAACGACAGAGCATCGATCAAACAAGACATGTTACTCAAATCTTATTTCAAAATTAAGGAAGAGAACGGCCAATATCCATATCGTTGGAACTACGTAGAAGATAAGGAATATCCATGCAATAAAACGCGTGCAGCCATATTGGCTAAATTGAATAAGGATGAAAAGGAAAAACTTGATAAGGATTTGACGGCTAAGATATGGCATTTGCTATATTCGGTGAAAACAAAGGATGAAATTGATAATGTTTTCAAAGAGGGGAAAGAACAAAAAGAAAGAGGCATTTATTTCGACTTAAGGAAAGTTTTCTCAGAGGAATCTATTAAAAATATAAAGAAAATAAAATTAGAAGAAACCGAGTATGGCGCATATTCTGAAAAGGCAATTAAAAAGTTGCTTCCATTGATGCGCATGGGCAAATATTGGAGTGCCGATGACATTGATGCAAAGACAAAAGAGCGCATTGACAAGATTATCACAGGCGAATATGATGAAACCATCAAGAATCGCGTACGCGACAAGGCTATAAATCTAACAGACGAAACACAATTTAAAGGCTTGCCCGTCTGGCTCGCATGCTACATTGTTTACGACCGACACTCAGAAGCAAAAGAAATAACAAAATGGGAAAGTCCAGAAGATATTGACACCTATCTGGAATCATTCAAACAACATTCGCTGCGGAATCCTATTGTTGAACAGGTTATTACCGAAACATTACGAACTGTTCGGGACATTTGGATACAGGAAGGACAAATTGATGAAATTCACGTAGAACTCGGACGTGAAATGAAAAATCCTGCAGACAAACGCAAAACGATGACCGAACATATCCTGGAGAATGAAAATACCAACTTGCGTATTAAGGCAATGCTTATGGAGTTTATGAATCCAGAAATGGGCATAGAAAATGTCCGTCCATATTCACCAAGTCAGCAGGACATTTTGCGGATTTACGAAGAATATGCATTGAACTCTAAAGAGAAGTATGATGGAACAAAAAAGGATTTTATTCCAGACACAGATGACATCCCCGAATTTGTAACAAAAGTTATTACAGGACTTGGCAGTACAGACAAGAAAAAACAGCCAAGCAAAAGTGAAATAATAAAGTATAAATGCTGGTTGGAACAACGGTATCGTTCGCCCTATACAGGTGAAATGATTCCACTTGCGAAACTCTTTACTTCTGCTTACGAAATTGAGCACATAATCCCCCAGTCACGATACTTTGACGATTCTTTCAGCAACAAAGTAATTTGCGAAGCCGAAGTAAACAAACTAAAAGACCGCCAACTTGGCTTTGAATTTATCAAAAAACACAATGGCGAAAAAGTTCAACTTAGTCAGGGAAAGACGGTTGAAATTTTCTCAGAGGAAGATTACGAAAAATTTGTAAAAGAGCACTATTCCAGCAATCGAACAAAAATGAAAAAATTGCTGATGGAAGATATTCCCGATGGATTTATCGAACGACAGCTCAACGACAGCCGCTATATTAGCAAACTTGTAAAAGGCTTACTCTCGAACATCGTGCGCGAAAAAGTGCCAAATGGAGAATACGAACAAGAGTCGGTTTCGAAGAATGTGATCTTGTGCAACGGATCAATAACCGACCGATTAAAAAAAGATTGGGGCATGAACGATGTATGGAACAATATTATCTTGCCTCGTTTCAAAAGATTGAATGAACTAACTAAAAAAACAAGTGATATTGAACTTGTAAATGAGTACAACCGATTGTTCGAATTAGAACTATCGAATATTGCTTATTCAAAAGGCACTACAATTACAGGTTCACACACTGATTTTTATAAATCATTAGACAACAAGGAGCAAAAAATAATTATAGACAATGTAATGAAACAAATGCCTATAGCAGAGTCATTTTTGTCTGTCAATAATGAAGGGCATATTATTCCTAATATGCCCCTTGAACTTCAGAAAGGTTTTAACAAAAAACGTATTGACCATCGTCATCATGCCATGGATGCAATAGTAATCGCTTGCACAACACGCGACCATGTAAACCTGTTGAACAATGAAGCCGCAAAATCAGAGAACAAAGCCAACCGTTATCAACTGCAACGCAAACTACGACACTTTGAAAAAGTAATGATTGATGGGGAAAAGCGTGAAATAGCAAAAGATTTCTTGAAACCCTGGGAAACATTCACAGTTGATACCAAACAAACGCTAGAAAACATCATTGTTAGTTTCAAGCAAAACCTGAGCGTGATAAACAAGTCTAATAATCATTATGAATCCTATAAAGATGAAGATGGAAAATTACGAATCGGGGAAGATGGGAAACCCAAGAAAAATTATATAAAACAGAAGAAAGGAGATAATTGGGCTATACGTAAATCAATGCACAAAGACACAGTTTTTGGTGAGATTAATCTGCGATTAAAAAAGACAGTTTCGTTAAACGAGGCATTGAAAAATCCTAAAGCTATAATAAACAAGGATTTCAAGGCCAAAGCATTAGAGTTGTTGAAAGCTGGCCACGATGCTAAATATATAAAAAAATATATAGAGGATAATAAAGATGTGTGGTCGGATATTGACATCAAAAAAATTGATGTTTACTATTTCACAAAGGGCACAAACAAACGTTACTTTGCCACGCGCAAACCACTTGACTCCTCGTATAATAAAGCTAAAATAGAGGATAGTGTAACAGATACGGGCATCCAAAAAATTCTATTAGCTCATTTGAGAGCAAAGGGCAATGACCCCGAACTTGCATTTTCGCCTGATGGCATTGACGAGATGAACCGCAATATTCTCGTTTTGAATAATGGCAAGTTCCATCAACCAATATATAGAGTTCGTTATTATGAGAGTTCTGACAAAAAATTTGCAATTGGTCAAATTGGGAATAAGTCATCAAAATTTGTTGAAGCATCTGATAGTACAAATTTATTCTTTGCAGTTTTTAATTCTGAAAGATTGAATAAAGAAACTGGAGAGATGGAAAACAAACGATCGTATCTTACTATTTCGTTCAAAATTATGATTGATTGTCAGAAAAAATATGGTTCAAAATGGAGAAACAATATCGAAGTCTATCTGAAAGAAAACAGATTAGTTTCAGATGAAGTCAAACTGTTGTTTATTCTTTCGCCAAACGATTTAGTTTATCTGCCAACGAAAGAGGATTTGAAAGAAGGAATAACAGTTGTGGATAAAACAAGGATATATAAATTCATTGATTCAAGTGGAACGACAGCTAATTTTATACCACAAAGAAGTGCTAAAATTATATTTTCGATTCCAACTAAAAAACAAAAAGAAATGGGAAGTGATTATGTAATCCAAGATGAATATGGCGTTGGAAGCCCACAATCAAAGAATCAAAAAGCCATAACAGGAGAATTGGTAAAGGAAACTTGTATTCCCATCAAAGTGGATCGTCTTGGTAATATTATCGAACTCAATGGGAAGAAAATATAACCTTAATCCAAACAGCAACTTCATCGACAGATTATTCTCTTTGTTTTTGAATATCGATGAAGGTATAAGAGTATAATGCAAAGGATGAGTACAAATTGTACCTATCCTAAAAAATAGAGACGATGATAGGTCCTCACCTTATTTCAGTTGTACGAAAAAAATCGTACAACTGAAATTTGAAGAAGCAGATAACAAAACGCACTAAAATAGAATAGCCTATGATCAAACGCACATTATGTTTCAGCAACCCGGCATACTTATCGCTGACCAACCACCAGTTGGTCGTCAAACTGCCGGAGGTGGAGAAGAGCAACCTGACAGAGCGCCTGAAAAAGGAGGCTACCACCACCATCCCCATCGAGGATATCGGTGTGGTGGTGCTCGACCATCAACAGATCACCCTCACCCAAGGTCTGCTGGCCCACCTGCTGGAATGTAACTGCGCCGTGATCACCTGCGACAGCCATCACCTTCCCATCGGTCTGCAGCTTCCCTTGGAGGGAAACACCACCCAGAGCGAACGGTTCCGCGACCAAATAGAGGCTTCCCTCCCCCTAAAAAAACAATTGTGGCAACAAACCATCCAGCAGAAGATCGCCAACCAGGCGGCTGTGCTCAACCAGAAGAGGGGGTTGGAGGTGAAAAACATGATGCGTTGGGTGAACGAGGTGAAGAGCGGCGACACGGAAAACGTGGAGGGCAAAGCGGCCGCCTTCTATTGGAAGAACATGTTCCCCGACGTGCCGGGCTTCACCCGCGGACGGGAGGGCATCGCTCCCAACAACCTGCTGAACTACGGCTATGCCATCCTGCGCGCCATCGTAGCCCGCTCGTTGGTGGCGAGCGGACTTCTTCCCACCCTGGGCATCCACCACCACAACCGATACAACGCCTACTGCTTGGCGGACGACATCATGGAGCCCTACCGTCCCTACGTGGACGCCCTCGTGATAGATGTCACCCAAAAGATGGGCCATCAAGAAGAGATCACGATAGAACACAAGCAGCAATTACTGACCATTCCTGCGCTCGACGTGAACATCGCCGGGCAACGCAGTCCGCTCATGGTGGCGACGGCGCAGACAACCGCCTCGCTCTACAAATGCTTCAGCGGCGAATCCCGCAAGATACTCTACCCTACAATGGATTAGGATATGCAACGGCTCAGCGAATATAGGATTATGTGGTTATTTGTCTTTTTCGACCTCCCGACGGAGACCAAGAAGGATCGGCAGGCGTACGCCGACTTCCGCAAGCGTCTGCAGGGAGATGGTTTCACGATGATGCAGTACTCCGTCTATGTGCGCCACTGTCCCAGCGCGGAGAATGCGGACGTACACACCAAACGGGTGCAGAATCTGTTGCCCGAAACGGGGCAAGTCAGTATACTGCGGGTGACGGACAAACAATTCGGCAACATGCAGAACTTCGTGGGGACCAAAAAACAGAAGCGAAAGACGGAGGAGGCACAACTACCTATCCAGCTGACATTGTTTTAAGAAGGTCTCGTTCACCATACATACGGGAGAACTTGTTCTACCACACAAATCTACTTTCTCGTATAGCGTTCAAACGACGGATCGTTCTTATCCCACGTATAAACCCATTTCCCATCACCTCCCATGTCCCAAGTATTCATCACTTCCCGCATACGGAACACCAACTTGCCGGAGCGGACAGCCGCCCTGAACTTTCCATGGCATTGTTTTTTCCCCATCTTTCTTGATTTGCAACCACAGGTAATCATGCCAGCGCATACTTTTTTTCGGCTTCGTGTCATAATCGTCAACAATCATTATAAGCTACATGCGAATAAAAGGAGACGGCCGGTCCAACCGCGCTGAAGCACCTCGGCCAGACCAACCGTCACCGCAAATATACGATTAAATATTTTCTTGCCAAAATCATGAATTGCCTTCAATTTGTAATTTAGCCACAGTAAAAGCAGTTACATACTACTTTTACTCGATTACAGGCAGCGACAATGTACTCAAAATAAAAAACCGAGGCTGCCTCGAGGAACTGCAATCCACGCTCTCGCCTTCGGTTCTTAATGATTTGGCCAAATGAAGTTGGACATATCACCAATGCAAATATACACAAAATAATAAATAAGCAAACTAATCCGCAAAAAATACGAAAAATTTTTTCCATCATCCACCGCTCCGGCGCAGCCGTTGTGAATTGCTTTCAATTTTGTAATTTAGCGGTAGCAAAAACAGTGGGGAAGAGGTTCAACGCGAAACTGAAGTAGTTGTGAATTGCTTTCAATTTTGTAATTTAGCGGTAGCAAAAACAGTCTTCTTCATCGTCTTACCCTGCAAGGTGAGTTGTGAATTGCTTTCAATTTTGTAATTTAGAGGCTGCAAAAACAGTAATTTTACTAAGATTACCCCCATATCAACGGTTGTGAATTGCTTTCAATTTTGTAATTTAGAGGCTGCAAAAACAGTGGACATCGCAATCTTCCACATCTTCTGTGTGTTGTGAATTGCTTTCAATTTTGTAATTTAGAGGCTGCAAAAACAGTGCTGACGTGAAGGTACAACTGCGTATAGACGTTGTGAATTGCTTTCAATTTTGTAATTTAGAGGCTGCAAAAACAGTAAACGGCAACAAGGGAATCGCCTGCGGTCTGTTGTGAATTGCTTTCAATTTTGTAATTTAGAGGCTGCAAAAACAGTCAATTCGGTCATCGCCCTCGCCGTAGGATGGTTGTGAATTGCTTTCAATTTTGTAATTTAGAGGCTGCAAAAACAGTCCGATCCACTTCTATCTCGACACAGCATAGTTGTGAATTGCTTTCAATTTTGTAATTTAGAGGCTGCAAAAACAGTACATCTGTTGCAGTATTTTGATTCACAAGTATTTACAAGCTGTTTTTGAAATAAAAAATCGCATGGTTTTCCGTGCGATTTTTTGTTTTTCTACTGATATTTTATGTTAGAACTCACACGGAATCTCCACACAAACCTGCTCACCCGTGACAGGGTGCACAAACTCGATGCGCTGCGCCTGTAGGTAGAGGCGGTCCGCCTTCCGCCCATACAACTCGTCGCCTACGATCGGCATCCCTAAGCCCCGGGCATGGGCCGCATGAAGCCGCAACTGGTGCGTGCGACCCGTCTTCGGATAGAAATAGACTCGGGTCACGCCTTCCTTCCGCCCAATCACCTCATACTCCGTCAACGCATACTTCCCATACTTCTCGCTTACCATCTGGCAGGGACGGTGCTCCACATCGGGACAGATCGGCAGGCAAATAGTGCCCGAATCCGTTGCTAAATTGCCCTGTAACAACGCAACGTACCTCTTCCTTACCGTATGGTCGTTGAACTGTTTTTGCAACGCTTGGTGGACTTCTTTTCGCTTGGCGATAATCAGCAAGCCGGAGGTGGACATGTCCAACCGATGGACCACCAACGGCCCCGTGGCCTCCGGGTAACGCTTCCGTGCAAAGGAGTAGACCGACTGCGCATCCGACTTGCCCGGAACGGACAAGACACCCGCCGGTTTGTTCACCACCGCAATGTCTGCATCCTCCCACACCACCTCCAACGTCAGTTCTTGGCTCAACGGCCGGATCGGCGACGGCTCCACATCCAATCCCTGCATCATGAACTGCAGGATCGGTTCGCACTTGCTCTTGCAGGCGGGATAGAAATGTCCATGGTGACGGACGATCGCCTTGGGGGAGGCACCCCACCAGAACTCCGCCATGCACAAGGGTTCATAATGGTTCAGAAAGGCGTACTGCAACAATTTGGGTGCGGCGCACTCCCCTGCCCCACTGGGCGGTATGGGATGCCCCACACGGCTGAAGATACCGCACAACGAACGGTTCTCCCCCTTGGCGTTCAAGAGCACGAACTGGTCGAACAGACGCCCCTGCAGCGCTGCGGAGCGTTGCTTGCGCTCCCGCTTCAAGGCCTCCATCTCCTCCTCGTAACGGGTCAGACCAGCCTGCGCCTGCTGCAATTCCGCCTGCAGCTTACTCTTCTCCCGCTTGCACTCCGCCTTGAGGAACTGGCTTTCCTTCACCAGCTGATGTTCCTCCTCTTCGGTAAGGGAACCCGTCCTCCGAGCGTCCCGCTCTTCCTTCGCTTGGGCGAGGCGCAGCCGCCACTCCGATGCAAGGCGCTCCACCTGCTCCTCCAAACGTTCCACCAAGGAGCGCAAGGAGAGGTACTCCGCAGAGGAGGCAATGGATTCCACCTTATCATTGAGGGAGGAAATATACCTCTCCTCGTCCCTAAAGAAACCGTCTGGCTCAGACAAATCGTACACAGGGGGCACGAAATAATCGTGCTGGTAGGTGCCCGCCAACTGGCCCGAAAAGGCAGCGAGAAAGCCCAACTTCCCCTGCCCGTTCCGAACGACCAACACACCGAACATCTTCCCCTGCGCCAACTCCTCCGACCATTGATTTTGGGAGGAAATATAAGCACGAACCTCATCCGCCGCCATGACAGACAACGGATGAGGTTCGTAGCTAAAAGGATAAGTAAACTGTTTCGGCAGTTCTATGCCGTCAATGCTCTTCTGAAAGAGATGAAACATATCTGTTTATTGCCTAATCAACGTGAAGTGGCCCATGAACTGACGGTCGATCTCCTCCACGTCGATCACATACCAGTAGTCGGTGGAAGGCATCGGGTGTCCGTTGTAGGTTCCGTCCCAACCATCTTCCTTCGAACCGAAGTACTCGGCGAGCAACTTGCCGAACCGGTCATAGATCTTCACCACAGCGTTCGGATAGACGATCGGCAACTCAGGAACGAGCCATCCGTCGTGGATACCGTCCGCATTCGGCGTGAAGTATGGCGGAATCGTAAGTGCCGGCGCCAACACCTCGAAGAGGTACTGTCCGACGCATCCGTTCTTGTCCACCACGTGGGCGGTATGTTTCGAGAACTGCAGGTTATAGAGCACCGGATCGATCGTCTTGCTGTCGGAGAGGTCGTCCACCCAGAAGTTGAACGGTTCCTCGCCCGCGCCATCCTTCAGGATAACCTCCCTCACGCGGATGTCGACGGAGTCCATATCCACTATCACTGGGTTCGTCTTCACCGTCAACAGGAAGTCGTCGTCCTTATGGCACGCGCCCCTGTCCATGGAGAGATAGTAGTGGGCCGTCTTCTCCGGCTTCACGGTCATCGACGCGCCTTGGTTGACGGTGTCGCCTTCCAATGTCCACACGTACGTGGTCGCCGCGTAGTTGGAAGCGTCCAGATGGCTGCTGAACGTCTCGCAGATCACCTTCTCGCCCAATATCTCGCCCTCCAACGGCTCGTCCACGTTCACGTACGCCGTGTACGGAACGCTGCTGTTACATGCAGGGTTGTACGCCACGAAGTTGTAGCCGTACATGTATTCGTGGTTCGTGCCGCTCATATAGACCGGTTTAACCGTCACGGCCGACGTGTCAAGCGTCTCCGTCAGGATCGTCGTGTCCGCATCCCACTTGATGACGGTTCCCTCCGGCTGGATGTCCGTGATCACGATGTCCGTCGCCTCGCCCTCGCAGATCGTCACCGCGTCTGGTATCGTCACTCCGATGGCCGGGATGACGTAGAGCGGTTCGGACGCCAGCGTGTCTTGGTAGAGCGGGTCGCCCTCGAAGCCGTATGAGAATCTCACCTTGTAGACGGTAGGCTCCGTCGGAGAAACCGTCAGCTTCAGCAATGAGCCGTCCTGAGTCGGAGTGAGCGTCACCGGTTGTTGTCCTGGCGTCTCCATGGTGACGGTCAACGGATGTGGCCACTCGTGGCGGAACTTGCCGGTTCCCGTCGTGTCTATCACCAACACGGCGCTCAGGCCCGTACAGATCGTGTCCTTCAACGATGTCTTCAGCGTCAGTTGGGCGTCAACCTTGACATCCACTATCGCCACAGCCTCGCAGAGGTCCGCTCCGCTCATCGTGACCTCGTAGTAGTGGTCGCTCGTCACGTCGTTCAGCGTCAGCGGGTTCGTCGTCTCGTGCTCACCGCGGTTGCCGTTCCAATCATACTTGATCTCGTTGCCTTCCGCATCCAGACCGCCCGCAGGAACCGTCACATCCAGTTTGATCTGAGGGTTCGAGTGTCGTTGGACGATCGTGTCTATCTTCTTCGTCGCAACGATGTACGGCATCGCAACCAGGCTGTCCAGTTCGGCTCTCGCCACGCATCCCCTGTTCGTCATCAGGAACGTGTAGCGGCCGCTGTCTGTCGTCTTCACGCTGTCGATCTTCAGCTTCGTGCGGGAAACGTTCAATGACGTGCCGCCGCCCAGCACGACCTCCTCCCCGTTCCTGAACCATGTGAATTCCGGATGCTCGCTATCGGCGAAGTCCGTCTTCACCTCGGCGGAGAACTCCTCCTTCTCGCACAGCTTCGTCAGCTTCGTGCTGAGTGGAGTCGCCTTGATCGGTCGGTAATGGATCGATATCGTCACGCTCGTCTTACAGCCGTTCGTGAACTCTACGCGGTAGGTCTTGTCGCTCGACTTGATGACCTCCGGCAACGTCAGGACTGCGTCTTCGCCGACCTTCTGTGACCCGTCGAACCACTCATACTTCGTTATGGCGTTGCCGTCCTTGTCGTGATAGTCGGCGGTGATCGTGATCGCGCCGCCGCAGCTGTAGAACTCGTTCGCCTTCGTGTTGGTGAACGTGTTAGGATCGTAGCTGTTGTCCGACTCCTCGACCGTCATCGTTCCCGTGACAGGGCCCTCGCCGAGCGTCACCTTCATCGTGTCGGCCTTGAACTCGCACGTGCCCGCGTTCACCTGCAACGAGTAGTAGAACACGTCCCCGTAGTTCGCTCCCGTGAACACCCTCGTCGTGAAGACATCGTTCGTGGAGGTGCCGCCGTTCGGGTCGGACTCCGTGATGCCGTTCCACGTGTATTTCACATCCGACGCGTTCGTGTACGCAAAGACATGGAAATCCGTGCTCTCGTCCGGACATGAGCCCACGTTCTCGACCAGCACCTGCAGCGTATCGATCTTCACCGGTATCTTGACCGAATCGGACACGCAGACCGCACTGTTGGCCATCGCCGTCACCTCGAACCGGGTCTGGACGTGGTAGTTGCCGGTCTCAGCGACCTTCGTCGAGCCCAGCTCCTCGCCCAACGTCTCGTCCGTGTAGTATCTCGTGTCGTAGCTCAGACCCGCCACCTCGTTGGTGAACGACACGGACGGCTTGATGTCTATCGTCTGAGGCTTGCAGACCGTCGCCAGCTTGCTCTGGTCGATGGCGATATCCGTCTTGTCGTAAATGGTAACCTTGATCTCCGTCGGGTTGCTCTCCGCCCCCTCGACGCCGTTTACCATCTCGGTCTGGGTCACGTAGTAATAGTACTCGCTCTTGCCGTTGTCGCCGCTGCGCATGTTCGTCGTAGGCGCGGGACCTTCGTCGCCCGTGATGCCCAGGTCAGTCATGTCTCCCTTGTCACCGTTGCCGTACCACTTCAGCACGTATTGAGCGTTCTGCTTGAACGACTGGTCTGGCTTCGTCGTCAGCTTCTCGGAAACGTCGCCGCGGCAGTAGACGTAGCTCGTGACGTACGGCTTCGGCGCGTCGCTGATCAGGATCGGAACGATTGTGCCCTCGCTGATGCAGCCGTCGACCTCCTGTTTCACGCAGAAGGACTGGCTGTCGTCGTCCATGCCAGCCGGAACGCTTGGATCAACCTTCGGCGTCGGGGCAGTCCTGCCGTCGCCAACCTTCGTCACGCAGTCGCTCTCGTACCACCACAGCTTCAACGAGTTGGTGTAGTTGACGATCGCCGCGTTGCCGCTCCTCTCCATCAGGTTCTGGCTGAAGTTGCCCTGCTCGTCCGCGTCCGCCTTCATGTAGGTCACCTGGGACGTCGTCAGCGCAGGCACGAAGGTCACCTCGACCTTCCACTTCACCGGATCGCCCTTGCAGACCTCCTGTGCCTTGTTGTTTATCTTGTAGGACTGGTATACCGTGTACTCGTGGCTTGTCGTCGTGCTCACGTCCGTGTCCACCGTCGGAGCCGTCGTGCTCTCCGTTCCGCCATCAACCGACCAGTTCATCGCATTCGCGTAGAAGCTCTTGCTCTCGTCCTTCTTCTCCTTCGCTACCAACGGCAACGCTTGGTCTCCCTTGCAGTAATGGTAGGTGTTGCCCGTCGTGTCTGGCTCGTAAACGCCGACAACCTCCACCTTAACCGTTTGGATCTTACTCTCAGGGAATGGGCTCACAGTGCTCTTCTGCGTCACATAGAACTCAAACACGCCTGGAACATTCGTCTGCACGCTCGGCGCATCTGTCAACAACGTTCCATTAGGAGCATCGTACCAATTAAGGTCATATATAGCATCCGTCGTACTTACCAAATCAGTCAGTTTCACCGCATCATTCAGACAGACTACCGTATCAATCTTATTTGGAAGAGGAGAAGTATTGACAGTCACCTTAACCTTCTTAGCCGGGCCCTCACAACCAGCGGCACTCACCTGACGGATGAAGTAGTAATACTCAGCCTCTGTGCTCAGATCAATTTCAGGAACCGTGTTCGTGTATGAACTAGGATTAGCTGTCGTCTGAGTAGAGGTGGTAGCCTGCCACTCCAACTTATAGCCAGTTTCCGTCACGTCGGCGATTTCCGCCAAAGACTGCGTTTTACCTTCTTCCAAGACATAATCTTTATCCTTGGCGTTCGGTTCAACAGGAATTGGGTTGATCTTCACATCGAACGTAATAGTGTCGCTATAGCAGAGGGTATTAACATCTTGCAAGAAGAACGAGAAGGTGACAGGGCTGTCATCAGCACTCAACGCATCCAGCACGTCAATAAAGTTGCTGAGATTCGAAGGTGTTCCAGCGACGTCCTCGATAGTCTCCGTATAACCCGTCAGAGAAGCAGCAAGATCCTTTATGTATTTCTTCACATCAGCATTCTCGGAAGCCAAGCCTTCGCAGAACTCAGGGATCTTAACAGCTGGAACATCAGGCACAGGATCCGCATAGATGGTGATGGTATCAGCCACATCGCATCGACGAGTACCCTCCTGATCTTCATACATATCATGTACTAACAAGATATACATTGATCCATTCTCATCCACTTGATTCCAGGAGACCTCTAATTCATCCGCCTCGCTTTGGGCACCCGAACCACCCTTTATAGCTACAGAACTCTTTGAGTCCTTATGCCAAGTAATTTTATAATTTACAGGGTCTCCATCTTCTGTCGTCGCGCTAATCTTATTGGAAGTAAGTACAGTCTTCTCGTAACGACAAAGATGGATAGACTCCTTGGATTTACCATCAGCACGAATCTCAGGGTCCTTTTCCGGAGACGTACAAGAAGAACACTTGATTGTCAATTCAATTGGGTCAGAAATAGAGAACTCCGAACATGGGTTATCCGCATTGAAACGATATGGTTCTTCTGTAGTCAATGCACGTTCCATCTCACTTTTGAGATTCTCCGAACTTCCCACAACAACTCTATAATATACTTTTTCATACCCCTGATCCAACAAATCCGCATAATCCAAAGTATTTTGGAAAGAAGATGCAGTAACTGGGGCAGAATTCAAATCCTTCCAACTTTTCTTGAAGTCACTCGATGATGGGTCTTTTAAATTATATTGGAATATATATTTTTGACCACCTCCATAGTAAAAATTCATCATGTCGGTTACATCCACAAAAAGAGAGACTTCTTCTGGTTTACATGCAGTAAATTCCTTGTCATAATCTTCGCTAAAATAAAGATCCACACCAGGAGCAGAACATGAAAAGATTTGTATATCATCCAACAACAAGTCATCTCCATTAGAATTATATGTACCAGTAATTCCATCTCCCACATTCGAGATCACCTCAATTTTAACATTTCTATACTGCTGCAATGTGAATGTAACAGAAACCTCAGCCCATGACGCACCATAAGTCAAGTCGTTTTTTGATTTTTTTGTGACAACAGGGGACTTCGACGGGTTTCCAACAGGATTTCCTGCATCGTCGACCTCAGTGGCTCGTACAAAGATTGAAATAGGATTTTCTGAATCAGAAAAAGTATTAACAAAACACTTCAACGTCAGCTCCTTCTCGCACAACTTCTTAATAACACGCTCGTATATAACGTCACCCGCATCACAACCGACATTCAATTGAAGCATTCCTCCCATTGCAGAACCATCTTGATACGTATGATCAGGGAAATAATAGACTCCATCTCTCATCTTAGACGTTGGATTTGCCCTACCTGGCTCTTTGCCATCACCTGCTTTCGCAGTCCAACCTAAGTTTGACCCCTTCGTGGCAGTAGCACCTGAAGCACCGTTTGACAAATAGGAGACTACCCTATACCAACCCTCTGGGCGAGGAGCGTCATCACCTGAACCAGTGTTAGGCAATGCACCTGGTATATCGTAACCCAAATTGGTGTACGTCCATCTAGTACCAACTGTATTATGAGTTTTCTTCTTTGGATCAGCAATATCCGAATAATCCCAAGTCCAATAAGAAGTCGCGCTCTCAAATGTACCGAAATCATCTTGCCATACAAGCTTACGAGGAGCAGGCTCATTATTCTGCATACAGCAGACAATATCCTCGACAGTATACTCATCAGACTTCACTTCCGCCGTACCACCACTTCCATTTGGAACAGTCGCAATATAATAGTATGTTGTCTTCGCATTAGGAGTTTTACCAGATGTATGTTTCATTCTCAAACCATCCTCACCATCCAGTTTCACGCCACTACCGCCTTGCTTCTTATACCATTGGTATTTGACATCTCCAGCAAATGGCGTAGCCACGGAAAGGATGATGCTCTCTCCTCCCGCACAAACAGTCTTCGGACCAGAAACCTTGGCATCAGGCACACCATACACCTTGACGCTCGTAATCATAAAGCCCATTCCAAGACCACCTTTGGCAGTATTGATGGAAAATTTCAGCGTTCCTCCACCGATAGGACCTATCGCACTGTTGCCCATACCACCATCAGCATTAGTCACCGTTATCTTGCCTTTGTGTCCTTCACCCGTCTTAAGATTATTATTGGCGTCAAGATCCTCTCCCTGTTTTCCATTATTAATGTAATTTTGATCATCATTTGCGTTTACAGCAACACGAAGCATCGAATTATAATGAGATTCAGCTATAGCATCATTCGTTAGCGGGACCATATACTCGATTTCTACCCTGTAATTACTATTATCCTTCAATCCAGCGACGGACATGGAAAAAAGAGACCGATTAGGTGCAAGAGTTGACAATACCAAACCCCAACCCTCCTCATCTATCATCCTTAGCTCATCCAAACCATACGGATTGTTGGTAACAGCATATTGCGCCTTGCCCAAGAAATCAGACCTGGTCGCTGTTGTCTTTGTTGTGGTAGCGAGCGTTCCCGCCGAAGTAGACAACGTTGGGACAATTAGACCCAAGAATCCATCCACCTCATTGATGTCCCAAATCACTTTAGGATCAGTACCGGAACCCGTCACCGAACTCGAGAAGTCCGTACCCGAGACGAGAATCAAGTTATTATTCTGGGCGAATAAAGGTTCTCCACTGAGCATGCACACCACACAGAGTGCGAGCAACTTTGAAAGTAAAACTATTCTTTTCATATCTTTATACCCTATTATTTTTCCAAACACTACTACATATACTCTCAAGAAAGACACCACTCAAGGTGGAAATCATATCATATTTAAAACATTTACACATTGACATAAATTTATCTACAGAAGTGTTTCGTCACACACCATGTGTAACCCAGCATGATCTCGTGCGAACCACCGTTCTTACGTTGGAACTGCGTCAGACCCAACTGGTAAGCGTAACCCACATGGAATCCCTTGTAGCGAATGCCTCCCATCGTATAGAAAGCCAATGGCGCAGGGTTGTTCTCGCTCTTATCCAACGTGTGACGGTAAGAGAGTTGCAACCAGTAAGAGAAATCCTTGTTGTCAGGTATCGTCTGCATGTACTTCAGGTTGATATCCAACTGGCGGTTCTTCTCCGTATTCAGCTTAATCATCGCTGCTGGTTCGAGGGTGATCTCGTTCACAAGGTCGAAGTCATATCCCAAGAAACCGAACATGGTCAACGGACGTTTCGGCTCCTCCAGACCCAACTCGGTCAGCTCGGTAGGCACGATATCCTTGGCGGAGAAACCCGCGAAGAAGTTATCCCACAAGAAATAGACACCCGCGTTCGCATTGAGGTACATACCCTTGTTGGAACCTCCGTTACCCAAGGAAGGATCCTCGAATCCGTAATCCTCGAACAAGTGTTTGTCGAAGTTGTAGTGGTTCAGCATCAAAGAGAGACCGAACGACAACTGACGGTCGATGGACTGTGTCTTCATCATATAGTGGTGGTTCTCCGACAGTGGGATATGGTAGGCGAAAGTCACCTCACCACCCTGTCGATAAGAGTTACCATTCTTGTCGTTATAGGCATATACACCGATACCGACATTCTTCAAGACACGCGTACGGAAACTCAAGGTCTGGGTCATCGGATGATCCTCCACACCCAACCATTGGAACTTGCCCGTCAGCATCAAGTGACTACAACGTTCTGCTCCCGCAACCGCTGGGTTGACCAGATAATAGTTGAAGTGATATTGATCACACACGATATCATCCTGGGCATGCACTAGGGAAGAGGAAACAAAGAGCGAAATTAGTCCAACGATACAATACTTTATCTTCATCATTCTCAAACGTTTTTCACCGTAATAGCAAAAGTATATACTCTGTCGGGCAAAGATATGTAATATTCTTAAAAAAACAAAAAACATCGAAAAAAAACGAAACAAACCCTTTGGAACGGGCATTTTCACGGGGGTGTGGAATATATCCACAACGAAAAACAGGTCATACGACGGGCATGGATTTAGTTTATTTTATTGATAAAACACAATCAAACTATTTACCCGCAAAAAAATTCCCGTGAGGAAACCCCACGGGAATTCAACAATGATATAATTATAAAATTATTTCTTGTTCAAGAAGAGATCCACCTCAACGGCGCAAGCAACGGTGCAACCAACCATTGGGTTGTTACCGATTCCGAGGAATCCCATCATCTCAACGTGAGCAGGCACTGAAGAAGAGCCAGCGAATTGAGCGTCAGAGTGCATACGGCCCAAGGTATCCGTCATACCGTAAGAAGCAGGACCTGCAGCCATGTTATCTGGGTGCAAAGTACGGCCTGTTCCACCACCGGAAGCCACTGAGAAGTAAGGCTTGCCAGCGAGCACGCGCTCCTTCTTGTAAGTACCGGCAACTGGGTGTTGGAAACGAGTAGGGTTCGTAGAGTTACCAGTGATGGAAACGTCCACGTTCTCCTTCCACATGATAGCCACACCCTCACGTACGTCGTCCGCACCGTAGCAGTTCACAGCGGCGCGAGGACCGTCAGAGTAAGCGATCTTCTTCACCACCTTCAACTTACCAGTGAAGTAGTCGAACTTAGTCTGTACATAGGTGAAACCGTTGATACGGGAGATGATCATAGCGGCGTCCTTACCCAAACCGTTCAAGATGCAACGGAGAGGCTTGTTAGCCGGTCTAGACTTGTTAGCCATCGTAGCGATCTTGATAGCGCCCTCAGCAGCCGCGAAAGACTCGTGGCCAGCCAAGAAAGCGAAACACTTAGAATCAGGAGAGAGGAGGCGGGCAGCCAAGTTACCATGGCCCAAACCTACCTTACGGTCGTCAGCCACAGAGCCAGGGATGCAGAAGGACTGGAGACCCTCGCCGATGTATTTAGCAGCCTCGACAGCGTTCTTAGCCTTTTCCTTCAAAGCGATGGCAGTACCTACCACGTAAGCCCACTTTGCGTTCTCGAAACAGATTTTCTGAGTGTCCTCGCAAGTTTTGTAAGGGTCCAAACCTGCAGCGTCGCAGATCTTGTTAGCTTCCTCGATGGACTTGATACCATGTGCCTTCAAGCAGTCGTTGATTTGCTTGATACGGCGATCTTGTGATTCAAATTTAACTTCTCTAATCATAATCTTATTTACTATTTTTTTATTTACAATTTACTCTTTACTATATAGACTTTACGTTTTTACGATCCATGTTTTTACGATGAGTAAGAATCGATGCGACTATTATTTTCATCAGTTCATCACATTCAGTTCGTATGGAAGACAACCTATCAGCAGCAACGATGTCTGATTCTGCGATCAGCTCCAACCAACAAGAGGTTTCATCCAGTTCCTCTTCCACCATTTTCAGCTTGTTAAGAAAATCCTTTTCGGATTTAGCCAAACAAGCGGCTCGGTAATTTGCGAAAGGGGAGGTTCCAGAACGAATGATTTGACGAGCGAATGCTTGCGAAGAGATTGTTGTCGGCATATTATCTACCAGAACAACTATCCTCAAAGCGAACGATTTCAGTCTGCTCTTCAATTCATCCTTGTTCATCGTCCATCCATCAAATCGTAAATAATAAATTGTCCAATAGTAAATAATATTATTCTTTACGTGGGTCGATGGATTTAACAGCACCCTCTTCCTTCTTGGTACGTCCGTACGTGCCAGTCACACTCTTGAGAGCCTCGTCGGCAGGAACACCCTTCTTCACAGCGTCCATGAATTTGCCCATGTGGACGAACTCGTATCCGCAAACTTGGTTGTCCTTGTCCAAGAACATCTTGGTGATGTAACCCTCGGTCAATTGGAGGTAACGAGTACCCTTAGCCTTCGTACCGTAGAGCGTACCCATCTGACCGATCAAGCCCTTGCCAAGGTCTTCCAAACCAGCGCCGACAGCCAAACCGCCCTCAGAGAAAGCAGACTGCGTACGACCGTAAACGATTTGGAGGAACAACTCACGCATTGCAGTGTTGATGGCGTCACATACCAAGTCAGTGTTCAAAGCCTCCAACAAAGTCTTGCCTGGGAGGATCTCAGAAGCCATAGCGGCAGAGTGAGTCATACCAGAACAACCGATAGTCTCCACCAAGCACTCCTCGATGACACCCTTCTTTACGTTCAAGGTCAACTTACAAGCACCTTGCTGAGGGGCACACCAACCAATACCATGCGTCAAACCTGAAATATCCTTAATCTCCTTCGCTTGAATCCATTTCCCTTCCTCAGGGATAGGAGCTGGTCCATGGTTAGGACCCTTGGCAACAGAACACATCTGTTCCACTTCTTTCGTGTAAATCATAATCTGTTAATTATTGTTATATAAAATAAAACACAATTTTTCGAATACAAAAAAAGACATTTTTCGGGAGAAAAACAAACGATTTTAGAGTTAAGAATTAAGATTTAAAAATTAAAAAATGATGAGGGAGGTAAAAATGTCCAGTGCCCCAAATGAATGTTCTCTAACGTCTCAAAGTTCCATGAGACCCGTCACTTCCAGAACTGTTTGATCTGCGTCTCCGCACGATCGAACAAAGCCCGATTGAAAGGCGCATCGAACTGGTCGTCAAGGTTATGGTCGGTGATGGAATAGTCTCCATCATAGTAGACATTGGTGATGGTACCCATGCTATCGATCATGCCGACCCCAATATAGCTGTCCACCAACAAGAAATCGCGATGGGCGGTCGTATCGAAAAGAGAGACACCAATGGAGTAGTCAGAAGGATTGTTTGTAGTGCCAAAGAGATCGTTCATCAGGGTTGGCACCAAGTCATAATGGGACGTCCATTTATCGGAAACAATTGTATCCTTAGCATTGAAGTAAACCATCGGCACCTGCATCTGGGCGGCAGAATAGTTGCCGTTGTGGCCCCAGAAAGCGTGGTGGCAGTCGTCGAACTCCTGGGAATGGTCGCCCGTGAAGACGATGACCGTGCTATCGAGCAAGCCTTTGGCCTCCACCTCCGTCAAGACCTTACCCACCAAAGAATCCAGATAATATACCATGTTTTTGTAGAGGTTCAGGAACTCCGTCGGATCGACATCCTTGCCAAGACGCTCGTAGTGCGCGCAATCCCAGGAAGGTTGAAACGGACCCGTGTAATCCTCCGGTTTGATCATACTGTGCAGAGAATCGAAGAAGAGGAAAGAGAAGAACGGGGCATTATCCCCTCCCCTTCCGTTCAGGAACTGGAGGAATGCGTTGACCACGTTCACATCCCGCTGCCAAGCGTTGATGCCAGGCGCCGAACCACACTGTTCCGGGAACATAGAGAAGACGCACTTGTCCAACGGAGGATTGAGCATGGAAGCGCTCGGGAAGAGACGGACGTCATACCCCTTATCCTTCATCGTGGAGAAGAGGACAGGCGAAATGGACTGTTCGCAGAAATCAGGCCAATAGACACCCGGCAATCCATAGAACATAGAGAAAACACCCGTTCTCGTACCATTGCTACCGCTATAGTGGCGGAGGAAACGAGAAGAGCGTTTAGAGAAAGCGTATATGTTCGGTGAGCAAAGCGAGTCCATCGTCGATGCCCGCCAAGCGTCAAAAGCGATCACGATCAAGTTCTTGCCCGATTTGGTGTTATTCAACGCAGACTTCGGGTAGAGGTACTGTTTGCCATGATAATCCACAACGATGGAAGTAGGCTCCACCTCCACGCCCACGGCGGAGAGCAACGAATTAGCGTTGAGCGACACGCAGGCAGGGAAATAGCGGTCCAGCAAGATCAGCTGACGGTCATTCTTCGCACACCCCCAAGCATGTTTGCACTGCACGAGGCAGATGAGCGAACCGAACACGACGATCAACGTGTAAATAACGTTATTCGGTATCCTATTAGCCAAACGGAAGGCCAGTTTGAAGAGCAACACCTCGACCAAGACGAGAGCGGTGAGCACACCACCGACCATGAAATATTGGGCGATCGTGAACTCGAACACCTGCGTCGAACCAGGAGCGAACACCTGCTCCAAGACATACGAATTGATATGAAAGCGGTAGAGCGAGAAGATATACGCATCCAACGCAAAAACGATCAAGAAGAGGGACATCACCACCGAGGCGCAGATAAGGCTAGCCCGATTGCTTCGCATCAGTATGGTGACAGGCAGGTAGACAAAGAAGATCGGGAGGAAAGAGATGAAAACGAAATGAGTCAAGATGTAGGCGCCCGTGTATACAGCATGGTCGCTCCAGACCGAATCAGGGATAAGGACAAAATACTTCAGAGCGATTAAAAAGACGAAGACGGAATTGAAGAAAGCGAACCACACGCCAGCCTTCAGCAACCTCCGCCTACTCACGACCGTTTCCTTATTTCCCCCGCTCGAACCCATCACAAACTCAAGCTATATGACAAGACGACCCCGAAGAGATCCTTCGGTTTCGACACATTCATTCCATCATCATAGCGGAAAAGAGCCTTCAATGAATTTTTCTTATTGAAGTTATACTTGGCTCCCGCCTCATAACGTATGCGATCCACGGTATTCCCTTTGTAGTTGTTTGTGCGGTAAAACGCTTCCACACCGATCAAAGGATAGAGCGGCATCTTCGGGACCTTCATCGAGACGGTCAATTTATTTCTCCAATAATCCTTATATTGCTTCTTCGGCGCTCTTTCCGGACGATAAGTGATCTGGTACTTCGATTTAAGGGAAAAGGAGAAGCGAGCCACATCCTTTTTCACTCTCAAGTACCCCGCATAACGATGATTCAGATAGATATCATCCTTTTTATCCGCGGCGCCGATCAAGTAATAATCCGCTCCGACGCGCAAGAGACCCTTAACCACATTATATGAGAGGTCCGCCTTCGTCGAAAATTTATCCAGTTCAGTGGAATTGGCACGCATCGAGACAGACTCGGACAATCCCACATTCAACCGTTTAAAGAACTTCTTCGAGACGGAGAAACTCACAGAAGAGGTAAAGTCCTGCTCGTCACCCCCCGCCCAAGCCACGCTGGCGCAGCAGAAAGAAGTGACAAGCAAGACGATAAAACGAACCCTAAAATATGAGAACGAAAATTTATCCATTAAAATCTTTAGGCCTAGTTATTTGGTCTATCGTATTGATTTCCTTTGAATTAGACTCATAATAAACCTTTATCAAAGCCGTATCCTTCAAGAAATCGATATAACCGACCTCACATTTCGTAATATTCAGACCCGTACGTTGCTTGATGTCAGCCATCATCTCGTCATATTTATCAGGAGTGATGAGACTGATTTTCTCGTACTTGATCAACTTGCACGAGCTCTTCGAGACGATACGAGTCATCTCCATCAACCAGGTCATAAAGACGAAGAGGAAGTTGGTGATGAAGAGTTCCAAGTAGCTTACGCTGACAGCCAATGCGTTGATAACAGAAAGTCCGATGATGAGGAAGAGATAAGTCATCTCACGGATCGGCACAGTATCCGTACGGTAGCGGATGATGCCAAAGATGGCGAAGAGGCCCAAAGCCAGACCCAACTGCAACTTCTCGCTTCCCAAGAGGAAGATCAAGAGGAAAACGGTCGTGCTGATCAAAGTAAACGTGAACACGTAATCTCTTCTCTTTGACTTACGGTAATACAACCACACGATGATCAAAGATGTGACGAGGAGATTAAGTCCGAAACGAAGGATCAATTGGAAGAACCCCTCGAAATTCACGATAGGGACACCAAAAATCGCCAACTCACTGATGCTTGAAAAAGATTCACCCATACTAGTAAAAAGTGTTATAGTGTTATTTAAATTATACAAAAATGAATTCAAAGTTTAACGAAGAAGGGGCTACAACTTATTGATGTACCTAACCTTCTCCTTGAATCGGTTATACTTCAGGGAGGGATCCGTCAGCACCATTCCCAAGCAATACTTGCTGATGCTTCTTTTCTTGATGCGAAGGGCCGCAAGGTAATCCTTGAAATGGGAATGGGCGTTACCGTCCTGTTTGACCTCCACGATGCACAGTTTAGGGATTGTGTTCTTCACGCCAGTGACACAATTTTCGAAATTGATGTCATAGTCGATGGTAAGGCGTTCGGACTTCTCCTTGTTCACCAAGGTGATACGATAGAAGCTGTTCCTCAACCGGAAGGCGATCTCGTTCATCTTGAACTTCGATTTCTCATCGAGGAAGGAGATAGCCTCCTCATTGTTCAACACATTCTCGTTGGTTACCGCAATACGTTTTTTGGAGGTTCTACCCTTGTTGTTCTTCGTTTTAACTTCCAAGAACATCAGGTTAGACTCAACATATTCCCGCACGCGGATCTTCTGTCGGTTCAGCTTGCCGTTCTGGTGGACGACATACATCGTGGCATCAGGCGTATCGTAATAGAGTGTACGATAGAAAGCTTTGCGGAGGTCTCCGATTCGCTGCACATAGTAATCCTCCTTTGCCATCTCGAGGAGAGTCGGCAAATTGTTCACATTCACGAGAAATTTAGTGTCGATACGATTCATCAGCCGGATGCCGCTCATCTCCTCCAACGTGATAGGAGCGAGCGCAGCGAGCTTACCATCTATACTATCGATGATGCCTTTCATTTCGGATTATTCAGTGATGTACTCGTACACCTTCTCAGACTTCAGTTTACCATTAGGGAAGAGGATACGGGCGCTTTGTTTCTTACCGAATTCGTTGTACTGGAACTGAACCGTCTTTTCCAACTTATTGTATTCGTCGAAGTGTTGTTCCTCGATGCACTTCCCCTTGTCATTGTATTTGTACACTGTGCGGGATTTTTGGTCTCCCACTTTTGTATATTCGATTTCCTCTGATTTATTGCCTTGAGCGTCATACTTCGTGACATGGTCGATCTTCTTTTTGCCATTTTCCATACGCCACTCCTTAACCTCAGACAAAACCTTTCCGTTTACTTTCTTCTGAGCGCTAGCGGTCGAGAAGAACACCGAAACGGACAAAACGATCATCGCCAAAAAACACCTTTTCATACGCAATATATTTTATGGTATTAAATCATGCCCAAAAATAAGCATTTATCGGACAACTAAAAAAAATATTCAGTCAAAATTAGAATTAACTCTTAGAAAATCTCTATAATGCAGACAAAACAAGCGATCGAGGTCACATTTGGTCATCGAAATAATTATCATTGATGCTGAGATTATCGAGTTCATCCTCGTTGAAATCCTCATCACCCTCGAAGTCGTTCAAGCCATCCATGTCAAGGTCGCCCGCCTTCACTTCCGGAATATCCATGAACAATCCGTCAAGAAGTTGAGCTGGTGGATTACCCTTTGACACCTTGCAGATAGGAGCAGGCAACGTCTCACGCGTACGCACCTCCTTCATCTCCATGTAGAAGCAACGTTCATTCATGACATCAAAGACGAAACGGAGCTTTTGGCCCTCTTCCGAAGCGAATTCCTCCACCCGCACACGGTCCATGACCAAGCTATCCACATCGGAAGACGTATCCATCTCCATCAGCGTGATCTCCTGTTCAGCCTCCCAATAATCATTGCAGATCAGGAAAGACGTCATTTGGTCTTTCGCATAACCGACACTATCGAGAATCGCATTGTTCAGTTCCAGAAAAGTCGCATCGGAATCGATGTGTATTTCCCTCATAAAGTCGTCCACTTCATCGGACAAAAGGATAAATTTAAAGACCATTTCCTTGTAATTATTATTAATGCGACAAATATACGAAATAAAATATTATCTCAAAGAAGATTCGATAGCTTCCACGCTACGTTGTACTTCTTTATCCACCTCCACCAAGTTTTGGATCGCCTTACAAGCGTAAAGCACCGTGGCGTGATCCCTATTACCGATCTGTTCTCCGATGCTGGAGAGGGAAACCTTCGTGTACTTACGGGAAAGGAACATGGCGATTTGCCTAGCCTGTACGACCTCTCTCTTGCGGGAATTAGATTGCAACATACGAGGCTCCAACCCATAATAGTTGCAGACCGTCTCCTGGATAGAAGAGACCGTCACGGTCCGCTCCGGTGTGGACACCAAGGAGTTAACCACACGGCTGACCAGATCCATGTTGATCTCGGCGTCCGTCAGTGTAGACTGCGCCAAGAGCGAATTGACGACACCTTCCAACTCACGGACACTATCAGAGACACGTTCAGCGATGTAATCGATCACATTGTCAGGGATAGTGAGGCCATCGGTCTTCACCTTAGACTTCAGGATCGCCTTTCTCGTCTCCGAGCTAGGCTGTTCCAACTCCGCGTTCAATCCCCAACGGAAACGAGTCAGCATACGGTCATCCAAGCCCTGAAGCAATTTCGGAGATTGGTCAGCGACCAAGACGATCTGTTTGCCGTTCAGTTGAAGTTGGTTGAAGATCTGGAAAAAGACGTTTTGAGTACCCGTCTTTCCCGCAAAGAATTGTATGTCATCGACGATCAACAAATCGATCATCTGGTAGAAGGCGATGAAATCATTCACACAGTTGCGCAAATGGGCGTCCGTGTATTGCGCCTGGAATCTATTGGAGTCCACGTAAAGGACCTTCTTCTCCGGATGTTTCTCCAGGGTAGCCCATCCGATCGCCTGAGCCAAGTGAGTCTTGCCCAAGCCGGAACCTCCATAGATGAAGATTGGGTTGAAAGTATTCTTGCCAGGAGCCTCGGCGATAGCCAAGCCTGCAGAACGCGCAAGCTTATTGCAAGCGCCCTCCACGAAGGTGTCGAACGTATAATGAGGATTTAATTGAGGCTCGATTCGTTTTCTGTTTGAACGTTCAGGAAATGGATTATAGGAGTCTGCGTTAGAGGACTCTTTCACAGGGATCACGTGACCGCTGTTGCGTTCCACGGTAGTCTGTGTGGCAGCCTCTTGGATGATACTATAGACGAGTTTAGTACCCTTACCCATCACACGGTTAAAGGTCTGCTTCAACAAGTCGCTGTAATGTTCATCTAGAAATTCCGCATAAAAGTTACTTGGAACAGTGATGGTCATCGTCATATTCTCCCAACTTTCCGGAACAATTGGACGGAACCACGTCTCAAAAGCGGAGGACGGTATGTTGTCTTTTATTACCGCCAGACATTCATTCCATAAACGGACATGATCTTTTACTTCCATTTCTTTATACTCGTTCATATTAACACAAAACATTCGGGAAAAAATCCTTCAAAATCCCCGAAATGCGTTTTTCATTTCACACTTCAATTTGCATTACAAATTTTGGCTATTTTTTTCAAAAAAAAAACTTTAAATCACTTGTTAAATTAAAAAAAACTTAATTAACTGTAATTCAAAATCATACACTAACTTACTAATAAACAACTACTTACGAAGTGTATTTTATATTAAAATGTTCATATCTAACCGATTAATGCGGGGTTCCAGCCTCATTCACTTTTTCGGCCAAATACAGAAACATTTATGTAACGTTTAGGGTGTGCTTTCAGATCCACCAGAAGTTCATTCGCACTTCCGACAGTGGTATTCAAATTGTCATAAAGTTCTCTGTTTGTGAGCAACAAACCGAGTGTTCCAGTGCCATGATTCAGCTTATCCGTAACCCCCTGGACGCCCAAAAGTGTTTTGTTCAACTGCGTGATAGTGGCTTTGAAATCCACAGACTTCAAATTAGAGCTGACAACGCTCAGGTTGCCCATCACACCATTGATGTTGTTGCACAAAAGAGGGACGTCCTTGTCCACCAATTTATTGATGCCCACAGAGGCATGGTTCAGATTCTTCGTGATCGAATTGATGTTCGCCAAGGAAGACTCGATGGTCTTGTTCTCCGCGATAGCGTGAAGGGAGACGATCAGAGAGTCCAATTGCGGGATAATCGTTTGGATACGAGGCATCACCTCCTCCGTGAGAGAGTTCAGCACACCCTCGTCGATGTAGGAAGGAATCGTGTCGCCACGCTTATAGCATTGCGAGTTGGAAGGGTCCAAACGCAATTCGATGGAAGGCGAGCCGATAAAAGAGGAGACCAATGCAGCCTTGGAGCCCACAGGGATCTTCAAGTCATCGTCCACCTGAAGCACGACCTTCACGTCAGAGGAAGGGTTATCATAGTCGTAGATGATCTCCTTCACCAAACCCACCTTATAGCCTCGGATCGTGACATCATTCGTCTCTACCAAGCCATTGATACGTTCTAGATTGAGATAGTAATAATTAGTTGGATTAAAAATATTTATTCCCTTCAAATAATTCACTCCAAAAAATGTAACCGCAATGGTTATGATCACCAACAATCCGATTTGAAGTTCTTTGCTAATTTTAAAATTCATATCCATATTAATTTATACACCTAATTATCACTTTGAACTCTTAAAATATTGTCTAGCCTCTTCCATAGGCAACTTCTTCCCGTCTTTTATCACGACAAGGAAAGCATCCTTGAAAACGGTTTTCACCTCGTCCCTCAGCTTCACGCCCTCCTCGAAGGTGGCTGCGCGGCCATACACATACTTATATTTATAAGTACCTGTCTCGACAAATTCCTGTGCGGGCACACACTTCTTGAAGTCCTTGCAGTTCAACGGTTTCTGCGAACTGGAGCTACAGAATTGGACAGCGTAATAGAGCTGCGATTTCTTCGTTTCGGTCGGCGCGGACGGTTTATCCTCCGTCTGCGGCTTCTCCGTCACCTCCGCATTAGAGGTGTTCTGCTTAGGTTGAGGTTCAGTCTCCTGTTTCTTGGTGACGCTCTCCTTCCCGTCAGCTTGGGTCACCTCCTTTTTATTGTTCTGGAGCGTATCCTTCTGAGCGGACGGTGCGCTCTTTTCAGGCTCCTTCACCGTCTCTTTTTTCGGTTCCTGCACCTCCGTAACGCTCTCCGACTGGTTCACGTCGATATCCTTATAACCGTCAGAGTTCCGTTTGTCACGTCTGTTCTTATATTGGACGAAAGCCTTAGCGATAGACTCCGCCAACTTATCCAAGTTCTTATCCTTCGACAAGAAAGCCTCCTCCTCCCTGTTCGAGATGTAGCCCAACTCAACGAGCACGGCAGGCATGGCGGCCTGTTTCAGCACCCAGAATCCAGCCTGTTTGACACCACGGCTAGACCTACCCGCCTTGACGAAACTACGTTCTATACCTGAAGCGAAAGCGATGCTCTGCTCCATATATTTAGACTGCAAGAAATCAAACATGATATAAGACTCAGTGCTGTTCGGGTCGAAACCGCGGTACTTCGTCTTATAATCGGACTCGTACAACATCACAGCATTCTCTCGCTTCGCCACCTCAAGGTTCGCGGAAGAGGAACCGACAGCGTACGACTCAGTACCCTTAGCGGAACGATTCTCCGCCGCATTGACGTGGATAGAGATGAAGAGGTCCGCCTTCGCCTTGTTGGCGATTTGGGCACGGTCATCCAACGGAATGAAAACATCCTTTTTTCTAGTATACAAGACCTTCACATTCTTCTCTTTGGAGAGCAGATCACCCAATTTGAGGGCCGTCTTCAAATTAATATCCTTTTCCTTTAATTTCAAGACATAACCTGACGCTCCTGGATCTTTTCCACCATGTCCAGCATCGATCACAACAACGAAAGGCTTGTCACCAGCCCAAGCCATGGCGACACACCCCAAAAGAAGGCATACTAAAAGACAAATGCGCTTCGTAAATGAAGAAAAATTTTCCAAAACCTATCTTTTAATAATTGTATGGCAAAAATAGGAAAATATTCTTAGATTTGCATAAAATTTATAGCGCAATTATAAATTAGTAAATTGTTGGCACAAAGATATATAACATATTTATTACTACTCATCGCAGGGCTATTCCCCCTCCATTTTGGAGAAATTCATGCGAAAAAAACGGAGAGTGACACCCTAAAAGTCGCCACGGAAGCCTCAGATAGCACTGCGAAAAAAGTTAAAATTTCAAAAGATGCAGTGGAATCTAATGTGAATTACTCCGCAAAAGACTCCATCATCTTCTATGCTGACGGACACGCCTTTTTATATGGTGACGCGAAAATCACCTATCAGCAGATGGAGCTCACCGCCGACCACATTGAGTTAAACACGGACAGCACCCTAGTACATGCGAGATGCGGGTACGACACGGCAGGAGCAGAGACCGGCAGACCGATATTCAAAGACGGCAACGAGAGCTATGAGTCTCACAGCATAGACTTCAACTACGAGACGAAGAAGGGTCTGATCCGCAACGTGGTGACCCAGCAGGGCGACGGATATGTGACCAGCGAAATAGCCAAGAAGCTGGAAGACAACACCTTCCTGATGAGAGACGGTAAGTACACCACGTGCGACGACCATGAACATCCCCACTTCTATTTGAACTTGACCAAGGCCAAAGTGAAACCGAAAGAGTATATTGTGGCGGGTCCCGCCTACCTCGTCATCGCAGATGTGCCGCTTCCGCTAGCCATACCATTCGGATTCTTCCCCTTCTCGGAGAAATACTCCTCCGGATTGTTGATGCCGACCTTCGGAGAGGAATCTGCCCGAGGCTTCTACCTCAGGAACGGAGGATACTACTTCGCCATCAGCAAATATTTCGATTTGGCATTGCGCGGAGACATCTACACCAAAGGATCATGGGGCGTCAATGGAACAACACGCTACAGGAAGCGATATAAGTTCACAGGCAACCTATACGTAAGCTACCAATCGACCGTCAACAGCGAGAAGAGCATGCCTGACTACTCCCAAATGAACGATATGAAGGTGACTTGGACCCACACTCAGGATCCGAAGGCGAACCCTTTCCGCACCTTCTCGGCATCGGTCAACTTCACGTCTAGCTCCTACAACAAAAACAACACGAGCGCGCACTACAACCCATCGGTGTACGGTGAAAACAACAAATCGTCCAGCATCAACTACACCTATAGGTTCCCGGAGTCGCCATTCTCCCTCACGACGAACATCACGCTGAACCAGCGTCAAAGCGACTCCACCCTCTCGTTGAAGTTGCCTACGCTATACCTCAACATGCAACGTCTCTATCCATTCAAGAGAGAGAAGAAGACGGGGAAGGACAAATGGTACGAGAAGATATACCTCAACTACAATTTGAACTTCGACAACTATATATCAACGAAGCAAGACAAACTCTTCGAACAAAATATCATCAAGGACTGGAACAACGGCATCAAGAACCAAGCCAGCATCGGCGCCTCCTACACGGCCTTGAAATACTTAATCATCACACCTAGCTTCAGCTACAACGAGAAGTGGTATTTCAAGAAGACCGAACAGTCATGGAACAACGAGGAACAAACGGTGGACAAGCTCGTCAAGAACGGATTTTACCGTGTCAACGACATGAACGCATCCCTCAACTTCAGCACCCAACTGTACGGATTCTTCCAACCGATTATCGGAAAGAAAATCAGCATGATACGTCACGTGTTCCAACCAAGCGCAGGCGTAACTTTCACCCCGAAGATGGACCACCCATATCCTGCATTCGGACAAGAATACTACAGCAACTACTACCGCCTGCTGAGAGATGGATCCATCGACACCACCAAGTATTGCTTCTACACGGGCAATTATTACGGAGGACCGACCAGCAACGGAAGCGGCGTCATCAGCCTGAGCGTCTCCAACAACCTAGAGATGAAAGTGCGTACCGACAAAGATTCAACAGGGTACAAAAAGATATCACTCATCGACAACCTAGGCCTGTCGACCGGCTACAACATGTTCGCCGATGAGGATGAGACACCATGGTCGGACATCTCCGCATCGCTGCGTTTGAAGTTCCCTAGGAACATCTACCTAAACGTGAGCGGAAGCTTCTGTCCTTACACCTACAAGCTCAACGAGTCTGGTCAATACTACAAATCCACCACCTCGGAGATGGAAAGGAACGGAAGGATAGCAAGGCTCACCAATGCGAGGACCTCGTTCAACTACTCCTTCAACAACAACACGTTCAGAAAAGGATCAAAGTCCAAGAAAAAGGAGGAGGAAGAGATCGACTACAACGCAGAGACCGTGGATGACATGCTGGACGACAACATGGCCAACGCGGTGGGAAGCGATGCGAAGGAGCCAAAAGACAGCCGATACGACGAGGAGGGCTACTTCAAGTATAAATTACCTTGGAACATAAACTTCTCCTACTCCATCGCCTATGGAGATTACCTATTCGACAAGGAGAGGCTGGAATTCATACAACGTCTGACACAGTCGTTGAACTTCTCGGGAGGCTTCCAATTCTCAGAGAACTGGGCGTTCTCCTTCAGTTCCGGATATGATTTCATCAACAAAGAGCTCTCCTATACCTCCTGTGGCATCACAAGGAACCTGCACTGTTGGTCCGCCAGCCTGAACTTCATCCCGCTCGGAGCCAACCAAGGATTCAACTTCCACATTGGAGTCAACTCATCCATGCTACAAGACCTGAAGTGGGAAAAGCGTACAACAGCGACGGATTACCCTACTTGGTATTAATACGGGCAGGAGAACCGTTCTATGACGGAGAGCAGACCACCCCGAGCGATAATAAATACGGGGTGTTAAAGATATGATGTGATAAAAAAATCAAGAAGAAGGGGGAAACCGGACGACACCCGCAAGCATATTTCGACAAATGTCAATGGTAATTCCCTCATAACATCCGTAAGAATAGAAAAATTTTTCTATCTTTGCTAATGTGTAATACGTAAAAAAAGCGACAGAATGGCGGCAAAATCGGCAAAAAGCCAAACAGAGAGATACATATTTCAAACAAGTTGGGAAGTATGTAATAAGATTGGTGGAATCTACACCGTATTGTCCACACAAGCGAAATCGTTGCACGACATTCACGGAGACTGCCTGTTGTACGTAGGGCCCTATTTCGGGGCTGACGGGAACCTCTCGTTCAAGGAAGATCCAAAGTTACACAAGGATTGGGCGAAGAAGTACAAAGAGGAGACGGGCGTGACCGTAAAAGTCGGCAGATGGGAAATCCCAGGCAACCCGATCGCTATCCTCATAGACTTCAAACCCCTCTATGAGGATCTGAACAGTTACCTGTACGAGATGTGGGACAAATTCCAAGTAGACTCGCTCAAAGCATATGGAGACTATAACGAAGCGGTTGCGTTCGGTTTAGCCTGTGCGAAGACTATCGCCCACTTCTGTCAATACAATCAGTTAACGGACCGCACGCACATCGCACAGTTCCACGAATGGACGACTGCATCTGGTCTGCTTTACTGCAAGGGACACTGCCCTTTCCTGCGCACGGTATTCACCACCCATGCGACAACGGTGGGAAGGTCCATATGCTTCAACGGCAAACAATTGTACGAGTACTTCGACAAATACAACGGTGACCAAATGGCCAACGAGTTGAACGTGCAGGCCAAGCACTCTTTGGAGAAGAAGGCCGCCCACCATGCGGACTGCTTCACCACCGTGAGCGAACTGACGGCCAAGGAGAGCGAACAACTGCTGGAGAAAAGTCCTTCCATCGTCACCCCGAACGGATTCGAAAGCGGATTCATCCCGCAAGGGAAGGAATACGACAAGGCTAGGGAAAAAGCTCGCGCCACACTCAAGAACGTGGCGGAGAACCTAATCGGAAGGAAAGTGTCGGACGATGCGCTGCTCATCGGAACGAGCGGACGATACGAGTTCAGGAACAAAGGAATAGACATCTTCCTGGATTCCCTTAAGAAATTGTCCGAAGACCCGAACTACCAGCGTGAGACGATAGCCTTCATATTAGTGCCGGGATGGAACATCGGTCCGCGCAAGGACCTGCAGCAACGGATGAGCGAACGCAACCCCATCTACACGTTGTTCAGGAGGAACATCACCCATGACATATACAACGTCGCGGACGACCAACTATATGACACCATCCAGGCCTACTCGTTCACCAACGAGGAGAAAAAGACCGTGAAGGTGATACTGGTTCCAAGCTACCTGAACGGAGACGACGGTATCTTCAACAAGAGCTACTACGAGCTGCTCATCGGACTGGACATGACCGTCTTCGCCTCCTACTACGAGCCTTGGGGCTACACTCCTCTGGAGAGTGCGGCTTTCAGCATCCCGACCATCACCACCAACTTGGCGGGGTTCGGGTTATGGGTCTCCGAGCAAGAGGTGGACATCACCAACGGAGTGGCTGTCGTCAACCGAAATGACCACAACTACTACGAGGCGAGCGTGGCGATCAAGGAAGACATAGAGAGATTCGCCGCCATGGGAGCCAAAGAGGTGGAGAAGACCCGTTCGAAGGCGAAAAAGATCGCAGACGGATGTTCATGGACAAAATTCGTGAAATACTATGAAGAGGCGTTCAAAATCGCCCTCCAAGAGAAAAAACAGAATACAAAAATTAAAAAATAAATAAGAAGACATGAAAGTAAAAATCAACCAATCAAACTATCCAACTTGGAAGGAAATCAACACGAAAGCAAAAGTTCCCGCAAAGTTGGAAAAGCTCACCAAGTTAGCCGGTAACCTCTGGTGGGTATGGAATAGCGAAGCTAAGGAACTCTTCAAAGAGTGCGACAGCGAACTGTGGGAAAAAGTTGGAAACAACCCTGTGTTATTCCTGGAAAGGATAAAAATCGACACACTGGAGAAGATCGAGAAAGACGAGGAATTGTTAGGCAAGATCAACTCCGTGTACGACAAGTTCGAGAAATACATGAAGGAGCCGAAAGACCCTAAGAAGCCATCTGTGGCTTACTTCTCCATGGAGTATGGTTTGACGGACATCATCAAGATCTACTCCGGAGGTTTGGGCGTGCTTGCGGGAGACTACCTGAAAGAGGCTAGCGACTGCAACATCGACATGACCGCCATCGGTTTCCTCTACAGATATGGATACTTCACCCAAACACTCTCCATGAACGGTGAGCAGATCGCCAACTACGAGCCACAAATATTCAACACGTTGCCTATCGCCCAAGTGAAAGACGAGAACGGCAACCCGCTCGTACACGAAGTACCATTCTTCGACCGCACCATCTACGCTAACGTATGGAAGGTTTCTGTCGGAAGAATCAATCTATACTTGATGGATACCGACATCGAGAAGAATTCAGAGTACGACCGTTCCATCACACACCAATTGTATGGTGGAGACTGGGAGAACAGAATGAAGCAAGAATACATGCTCGGCATCGGTGGTGTGCTGTTGCTCAACAGACTGGGCATACAACACGACACCTACCACTGCAACGAGGGTCATGCGGCGCTCATCAACGTGGAGAGATTGAACTACTACATCAATCAGAAGGGCATGACGTTCCAAGAGGCATTCGAGGTGGTTCGTTCCTCATCCCTCTACACGGTACACACGCCAGTGCCTGCTGGTCACGACAAGTTCGACGAGGGATTGTTCGGAAAGTACATGTACCACTACGCACAAAAGCTGAACATCTCTTGGGATGAGTTGATGGACCTCGGTCGCGAGAACCCAGGCGACAAGGGAGAGAAATTCTCCATGAGCGTATTCGCTTGCAACACCTGCCAAGAGGTGAACGGTGTGAGCTGGTTGCACGGAGAAGTCTCCAAGAAAATGTTCGCCAACATCTGGAAAGGATACTTCCCTGAGGAATCACACGTCAGCTATGTCACCAACGGTGTGCACATGCCTACATGGGCAGCCGACGAGTGGAAGAAGCTCTACTTCGAAACGTTCGACTCATCCTTCTACAAAGACCAATCCAACATGGCCATTTGGGAGAAGATCTATTCTGTTCCGGACGAGAAGATTTGGAGCATCAAGAAGTCTCTGAAGAAGAAGCTCATCGACTACATCAGAGTGAAATACCAAGACAACTGGTTGAGGAACCAAGGGGATCCTTCCCGCATCATCAAGATATTGGAGAGCATCAATCCAGAGGCGTTGACCATCGGTTTCGGTCGTCGTTTCGCCACCTACAAACGTGCGCACCTGCTCTTCACGGACTTGGAGCGCTTGGCGAAGATCGTCAACAACCCTAGATGCCCGGTTCAATTCATCTTCACAGGAAAGGCTCACCCTGCGGATGGCGCAGGACAAGGCTTGATCAAGAGAATCGTGGAGATCTCCCGTCAACCTGAGTTCCAAGGCAAGATCATCTTCCTGGAGAACTACGACATGGCTTTGGCGAAACGTCTGATCTCCGGTGTGGACATCTGGTTGAACACCCCTACCCGTCCGCTCGAGGCTTCCGGAACATCCGGCGAGAAGGCCTTGATGAACGGTGTCATCAACTTCTCCGTGAAAGACGGATGGTGGTTGGAAGGCTACCGCGAGGGTGCAGGATGGGCGTTGACAGAGAAGCGCACCTACGAGTACCAAGGTCACCAAGACCAGCTGGATGCCGCAACGATCTACAGCATCCTGGAGAATGAGATCATCCCTATGTTCTACGCTACGAACAGTAAGGGCTACTCTCCTGAGTGGGTAAAGACCATCAAGAACTCCATCGCCATGATCGCTCCGAACTACACGACCAAGCGTATGCTCGACGATTATACAAGGAAGTTCTACAATCCACTCCGCGAGCGTTTCCTCAAATTGACGGAGAACAACTACGCCAAGGCGAAGGAATTGGCCGCATGGAAAGAGAAGATCGCAGAGCACTGGGATCAAATCGAAATCGTCTCCGCAACGGTTTCCGACAAGTTGATCGAAAACCCTGAAGTTGGTGACAAATATGTCGCAGAGGTGGTTCTCGACACGAAGAGCTTGAACGACAACGGTATCGGCATCGATTTTGTCTCCACAATGAAAGACAACAACAACAACGACAAGATCGACGAGGTGAAGGAGATGAAGCTTGTGAAAGAAGAGGGTACGAAGCTCTACTTCAAGTTGGAGGATAGGGTTTCACGCTCTGGAACATTCAAATACGCATTCCGTATGTTCCCTAGCAACAAGGACTTGGCTCACCGCCAAGACTTCTGCTACGTTCGCTGGTTCTAATCCAACCCGACAATATTCAAAAAGCGTGGGCATCCCCCACGCTTTTTTTGTATCTTCGCCACATGGAAAAGAAACTGATCATCCTATTAGGCCCCACAGGCGTAGGCAAGACGGAAAGAAGCCTCCGCATGGCGGAAGAGCTGCACACGGAGATTATCTCCTGCGACTCCAGACAGATGTACCGGGAGATGAAAATCGGCACGGCTGCGCCCACCGAGGCGGAACTGAAACGGGTGCCCCACCACTTCGTGGGCAACCTCTCCATCTTCGATTACTACAGCTGCGGCAGATTCGAGATAGAGGCCCTCGCCAAGTGCGAGGAACTCTTCCAGACGCACGACACCGTGCTGATGGTGGGCGGTTCCATGCTCTACATCGATGCCGTATGCAAGGGAATAGACGACATTCCCAAGATTGACGAGGAGCTACGGAAAGAGTTGGACCAACGGCTGGCAGAAGAGGGCGTGGAGAGCCTCCGCAACGAGCTGAAGATGCTCGATCCGACCTACTATAGGCAAGTGGACCCGATGAACCATAAACGCATCAAACATGCCTTGGAAATATGCCTGCAGACAGGGAAACCCTTCTCCTCCTTCCGCACGGAGAGCAAGAAGGAACGTCCCTTCAAGATAGAGAAGATAGGCTTCGTGCGCCCAAGGGAAGAACTCTACGAGCGCATCAACAAAAGGGTGGATAAGATGTTCGAGGAGGGTCTCGTGGATGAGGCGAGACGACTCTATCCCCACAGAGAGCTCAACGCCCTCAACACCGTGGGTTACAAAGAGTTGTTCGAATACTTCGACGGTAACTGGACCCTAGACTACGCTAAGCAGATGATCCAGCAGAACAGCCGCCACTATGCGAAGAAGCAACTCACCTGGTTCAAGCGGGACGAAGAGATCCGATGGGAGACACTAACCGACTGATTCGCAGGCATCAGTCCGCGGAGGTCACCAAACGCAAACCAACATGATAGAACCAACGATCCGGTGCACCACCATCGCGGGATGAGACACGGAAGAACGGTGCGCCCAACGTACCGCCTCCGCCACGGGAGACGCGCACCTCGCCCGTCTTAGGACCCTTCGGAGAGGACTGCTCACCTTCCGCATAGGCGCCATACCAATCCTCACACCACTCGGCGACATTGCCGCTCATATCATAAATGCCCAGCTCGTTCGGGCGATAACTTGCCACATTATAGTACAAATCAGAGGCATAGACATCACAACGGGCCACCTCGGCGAGCGTATTGCCACCGCTGTACTTGTAGCCTTTGCTCTCCACACCCCCACGGGCAGCGAACTCCCACTCCGCCTCCGTAGGCAGACGGAATGTCTTGCCAGTCAAGGTATTCAGTTTAGAGATGAACTGTTGGCAATCTTTCCAGGAAACGCAAGCCACAGGAAGGCTATCCCCCTTCATCTGCAGCTGAGAGGGGCAGGAACCCATCACCGCCGTCCAAAGCGCTTGGGTGACCTCCGTCTCGCCAATCCAGTAATCAGGCAATGAGACCTTGTGCGCAGGTTTCTCCTCCGCTGTCGCCTCGCCCAACTGCTCAGACGTAGCCCCCATCACGAAGGAACCGCCCTTCACCTTCACCATTTGGAAAGAGACCGAACCCACGGAAAAAGAGGATACCTCACCCTTTGGGACAACCACCGGCACCGCTTCACCCTCCGGGTTGGCGACGGAAGATTCATTCCGCGCAAGAGTGTCGGACACCAACTTCACCTCAGAGTTCGTACTATCGCCTTGAGCTGTACTTTTCGAAGAGCCACAGGAGAGGCAACCAAGGGCAAGACCCAAACAAATAAATCGACAACGCATACCTAACTACTTAAAAATTAAAATTTCCGCAAAATTACAAATAATGCAGGAGAAGGAGTTCTCTATCCTCGATAAATTTTTATCTTTGCTATTGTCCCTTTTAGATAAGATTATATCACCTTGTCGAGATCGATATTAAGATAAAACCCAAGGAACAGGATCATGGCTATATATAGTTACATTTACGACATCGCCTATCTCCCCTTTATCATGCTCTACCTGAACACGATGGTATTGGCATATTATAACTTCGGAGTGAAAAAAACGTTCTATCTCTTCTTATCGACGCTCGATATACTGGTATTCGTCAGACTGATACCCATTGAGATAGACCCTTACATCGTTGACGCCGGGTTCTCAAGCTATTCATATTACGAGATTTTCTGCAACCTGTTCGCCTCCCTTCTATTCTTCTGGATAGTACGAAAGCGGAAACACGCCTTTGGGTTGTTGATCCTGTCATTGTTCACAATCATACCCCTTCTCGGCGCACTAACGATGGAAATGATTGGCATATGGTCTCTTGTCGTCTTGTATAAAACCATATCAGAGAAACACGACGATCCGCAAGGGAGTGCGATATATATATTTATCACCCTCGAACTAATCGTTAGTGCGCTATTGCTAATATTCACGAACCACTACTACTGCGAGCGAATGATAGACATCCGGCCGGAAAGTATGCATTTGATCAAAAAGCAAAACGGCACATACTACTACGTGATCACCCCGATTCATGATAACGAGAAGAAAATCAAACAGATACAGAAAGAATTAGGCAAATATTCCGACGGACGATTCGTTATATTAGAGGATAAAAAAGCCGCCTACTCTTTCCGCCGGTCATCCATAAGGACATCGCTATACGCTGTAGATCCATTAGACTATTCGCTGGAAGACGTCAACGAAATAGTCATAGAGAAAAAGGAAGGGAAACAACTGATTATAAAGTAATTGGAAATGAAACGTTTATTTTTCTTTTTAGCACAAATTGTCTTTCTATATTCGTGTACAACAGATGTTGTGTCTGTACAAGACACTAAGGAGGATTCTGTTTTAAATACTAATGAAAAGAAAACGACCAATACAAAAATGCCATGGGGGTATTATCATTTCTCCCAATCTAATCAATATGAGCTAATTGATAGTCTCATTTTTCAATATGAAAGTGAATCCAAATATGGCAGGATGGAAATAATTGATTTTATTATAGATAGTGTTGTGTCTAAAAGTTACGACTCATATCCGAATGCTATTAGATTCCTAACGGAGCAGGAAAGATGTAAAGAATATTCATTGAGCCAAAAACAAAGAATAATGGATATGCTTGTCTCTAATTACGACTCTAGTTTGCTTCCTATTTTTAGTGAAGAGGGGGATTCTTTATTTAGGAATCAACTAAAAAACAAGTTATATTACTCAAATAAGATTTCAGAAGACGTTATAAGGCAACAACTAAGATTATTTTTGTTTGAAAAGAACGATGACGATGTGGTTCTTGAATGGATAAGAGAATTGAAATCAGGCAATTACAGTGATAAGATTTCTAACATATGCAATTATCCTAGAAGAAGAGACTTGTTTGATGAACTAATGATTGTATTGAAGGAACATCACGACGAGTATATTTGCTGTGTTGATCACCTAACTGGCACATGTACGAATATTTGTTTGAGTGTTATGTATATAATGAGCCAACATTTCGCCATGGTTATCAAGGATTTTCCCGAAATAGATCACAAAACAGATCTTAAAACTGAGAATAGAAAGAACGGTCGCTATACTTTCACATCAAAAAAATATACTGAAAAAGTATTGTCTTGGTGTGAAACACATCAAAATGACTATCAATTTATAGAAAAGTGAGTTGTTGCATCCTCACCCATGGAGTAACAGCTCGCTGTGCAACTGTCAGGGAAGTGTTAATTGGATAAAATTCCGACTTTTTGCTATATTTGCGAGCAACCCATTATAGCACTACATATCGAAAGTAGAAAGTGAATATAGATCAGCTAAACATTGAATATGACATCTAAAGAAAAAGACATATCGAGCAAGAATATCGAGTCATTGGGCAAGGCATTCATTTATGTGATAGTACTACTTTTAATCCTTTTCATGCCTGAAGCAATGAACCCGGACAGTTGGCCTGTCGCAACATGGATTAAGAGATTGGGACATATGCCGCTTATAATCGCATTTTGTTTTATCTCATTGATTATCATATGCATTATAGGACAAGCGACAAATAAGGACATCAGAATTGCGATCACCATCTTTCTGGGAATAGAAGTTGTTGCGCTCTTCGTCTTAGTCAGCATTGCGGCATTAAGTTTGGCATTCTTCAGAGGGGAGTTTCTTCTATCTCCCATCATTTGTTTTTTGCTAAACGCATTGCTTTACGCCTTGTTGCTTTATTCCTTCTATTACAAAGAATTAAAAAAACCATAATACAACTACGACAGATAAAGATACAAGACCGCATAACACAAGCCGAACTCGATGGTTCATAAAAAAGCGTCAAGTGGATTGGCTGACGCATTAAAAGCAAACCAAATGTTTTTAGCATGACAAAAAGATTATATCACCTCGCATTAAGCGTATTGTTTTGCCTCCTCACACTCGCAGGATGCGAGACAGGGACAGACGCCCAAGAGGCTGCTCAATACCGCAAGAATTTCAGGGCGAAACTGGAGTCAAGCAAGCAGTTGACCTTGCCGTATAAACTACGAATGGACATTAGCGCACCGGAAGAGGATCCCTCCTATCGTTCTGATGAATACGATCAGACATGGTGTGATATAATGTCCCATGTCTCCACCAACAAGAATTTTTTGAGCGGATGTGAATGCCTGATCGGATATCTCCCAGACACTTCCAAGTTTTTCACCCTAATAGGCAGAAGTCGTGGATTTGAAGACAACATAGGATACATCCTCACCTTCGATAAAAACTGCGAACTCATCTCCTCACAATACATGAACAACCATAGTTCCGTGGAATATGTAGAGGATGTTCTGACAGACGAGAACTATTTCACCATCGACAACGACCTGAAAATCAGCTACTACTTCCACAAGAAGACCTACTACGAAGACGATGCGGTCCCCATTAAACGGGATGGGGAAGAGGAATACGAGAACCATGGATACATAGACAGTAACGGTGTGATCGTCTACGACACGATAAATGAAGTGACGCTGAAATACGAATATAAAAAGAGATAAAACCGAAGGAACCCTCTACGAATTTGAGAATAGAGAATAAAATAGTAAATTCGCGGACAGAAAACAAAAGGAAAAATATATGATAACTGCTTCAGACATTGTAGTACAATTCGGCAAACGAATACTTTTTCAAGATGTGAACCTTAAATTCACAGGTGGTAACTGTTACGGAATCATCGGTGCCAACGGTGCCGGCAAATCAACCTTCCTGAAAGTCGTCAGCGGAGAGTTGACCCCGACCAAGGGGACCATCACCATCGCTCCGGGCGAGCGTCTCTCCGTGCTCAAGCAGGACCACTTCCAGTTTGACGAATGCACCGTCATCGAGACCGTTCTGCGCGGACACGAACCGCTATGGAACGTGATGCAGGAGAAGGATGCGCTCTACGCCAAGGAGGACTTCTCCGACGCGGACGGTATACGCGCCTCTGAACTAGAGGAGAAATTCGCCGAGATGGACGGATGGAACGCCGAGAGCGACGCCGCCGCACTATTGAGCGGATTGGGCATCAAGGAAGACCTGCACTACAAACTGATGAAGGAGCTCAGCGGTAAGGAGAAGGTCCGCGTATTGCTCGCACAAGCGCTCTTCGGCAAGCCGGACAACCTGTTGCTCGACGAGCCTACCAACGACCTCGACCTCGAGACCGTCATGTGGTTGGAGAACTACCTGGCCGAGTTCGAGAACACCGTGCTGGTCGTATCCCACGACCGTCACTTCCTCGATGCGGTCTGCACGCACACGGTCGACATCGACTACGGCAAGATCACCATGTTCGCCGGTAACTACAGCTTCTGGTACGAGTCCAGCCAATTGGCCCTCCGTCAGCAGGCGCAGCAGAACAAAAAGGCCGAGGAGAAGCGTAAGGAGTTGATGGAGTTCATCCAACGATTCAGCGCGAACGTGGCGAAGTCCAAGCAGACAACCAGCAGAAAGAAGATGTTGGAGAAGTTGAACATCGAAGAGATCCAACCATCCACACGTAAATACCCGGGCATCATCTTCACGCCAGAACGTGAGCCAGGCAACCAGATCATCGAGGTGAACGACCTCTCCTACACCACGCCAGAGGGCGACGTGCTCTTCAAGAACATCAGCTTCAACGTGGAGAAGGACGACAAGGTGGTCTTCCTTTCGCACGATCCGAGGGCGATGACCGCCTTCTTCGAGATCATCAACGAGAAGCTAAAGCCAACCTCAGGAACATTCAAGTGGGGCGTGACCATCACCTCCGCCTACCTGCCGTTGGACAACACCGATTTCTTCAACACGGACATGAAACTGGTGGATTGGTTGGCGCAATACTCGCCAGACACCAACGAGTCGTTCGTGAGGGGATACCTCGGCAGGATGCTCTTCTCCGGCGAGGAGATCTACAAGAAAGCCAGCGTGCTTTCGGGAGGTGAGAAGATGCGTTGCATGATCTCCAGGATGATGCTGAAGAACGCCAACTGCCTCGTGCTGGACTCTCCGACCAACCACCTCGACCTGGAGTCCATCCAAGCCTTCAACAACACGCTGAAGTCGTTCAAGGGTAACATCCTCATGTCGTCCCACGACCACGAGTTCATCCAGACGGTCTGCAACCGTGTCATCGAGCTCACGCCAAGCGGAGCGATCGACAAGCGCATGGATTACGACGATTATATCCTCAGCGACGACATCAAGGCGTTGAAAGAGAAATATTACAATAAATAAGCAATAAAGTTAAAAAGGGAGAAGAGGGGACGTGGAGATGCATGTCTCCTCTTTTCAAATGGAGGAATAAGGATGAGAAAAGTAACATTAGCCCTTGGGGTGGGCGTCATGGCCCTATTCTCCGCCTGCAACGGCACTCATCAGAACCGATTCAAGGAGCAGGAGACGCAGCAAGCGGAAGCCACCATCAACTACAAGCGATTCGACCAGACCATATTCGAGTTGGATCAATGCATCCAGAGGCCGGCCATCGCAGGAGATTACGACCAACTAAAGGTTAACATCCCCGACGAAGACTCACTCTGCCTGCGACAGAAGATTGATCAGATCAAGACAGAGTATCCGACGCAATTCAAGCATTACATGATGATGTTAGGCGAATTGTCCAGCGGATACGACATACCCGCCGAGACGCTCTTCTACCTCTTCTTGTCCAACGACGCCTACCATGAGCTTTTCCAGGACTGTCTGAACAAGTATCAAGACGATGCGGACCTCAGAGCCTACTTCACGAAAGCCTTCTCACGGGCGCAACAGCTCATTCCGGGCTATGAGATTCCCCAGAACATTTTCTTCATATTCTCCGGCTTCGGAGACTATCTCTGCATCGACGAGAACACCCTATACGTATCGCTCGAATATTTCCTTGGAGAAGACTATAAGAACTACCAATTCGTGCCAGGCATTTACCAATACCAAATCAAGAACATGAAGCGGGAGTGCATCTTGCCCAACGCCATCTACGAATGTACCTGCGAGCATTTCCCTATAGAGATCGAGGCCGGCAATCTGCTCGACCACCTGCTCTACCTCGGGAAGATGCTATACATCACGGAAGCCATCCTACCCCAAGAGGACGCCAAGAATATCATCGGCTACACAAAAGACGAGTGGGAATGGTGCGAAAAGAACGAGGCGAGCATGTGGAACTACCTGAGGGAAAAGAACCTGTTGTTCGAGACGGACAACAAGACCATCACAGACTTCATCATCATCTCAGGAGCCACGAAATACTTCTCCACGGAAAAGTACAACGCACCCGGAAGGGCGGCCGTATGGTTGGGATGGCAAATCATCACACAATACATGGAGAAGAACCCTAACCTGAGCCTGACAGACCTCATCCACGAGAACGATGCGCAAAAGATATTGGTGGGGTCCAGATACAATCCTTGATAGGAAAACTATCTGAGGCAGACACGCATACGAGGGACGGAGAAAGCTCCGTTCCTCTTTTTTATTCTGTAAGTGTAGGCACGTTGCGGGAAAACAGTCCTAACCGTCACCGACTCCGCCGCCTCCAGCATCGGGTCCAGGGCGAAGAGCGCAGGCCAATCCGTAGCGCTGACCGTCCTCTTATCAAAGCCATCATCCACAGGCACATCTATAAAGAATTCGTGCGAAGGCACGTTATAGGCACATCTATTCTCAACCTCGAACGGAGTGAACAAGAAATTCTGTTTCGGGTAAGACTCGAACTCACGTCTAGGAATCACGCCAAAGACAAAGCCACAGGAGCGCAGCACGATGCTATGGAAATTGGTTGGGACATACGTGTGATAATAACCTGCGGAATCCGTACGGAAAAAGACGTCAGAGCCGCAGGAAGAGGCACGATCCTTCTTATTACCACGGAAATGCATGTGAACAGGCATCCCCACAAGAGGCGTACCATCATTATCCATGATTCGACCATACATAGGACGCACATTCAACTGAATATGTTCAGTCCGTTCCTCCCCTCCCCTCTCATTCATATAGGTGACCAACGTGTCATTGGAATAAACGACATAGATGAGATGATCCTTGTGCGCAATATAGGTCAGCTTACCATGCGCATCCGTCATGCGTGAATCAGGGAAGAAGTTATCCTCTATCTGGATCTCGACAGGATGGGACATAGCCGCACCGGTAGCATCGAAGAACTCAATAACGAAGCGGAAAGAGTCTGCGGCAATAATATTCGCCGTATCCTTTATAATAGAATCCGCTACCAAGGAATCGGAGAGCAAGAGATCCTGCGACATGCACTCCTCTACCGGCTCGTTACTACCCGCACTATCGTCGCCCCCGTTCGAACAAGAAAAGATCAACAGGGGAAGAAGGAAAAATAATAGGAAAAGTGGTCTCGTCATACGATAAAAAAAGGACACCCCCACAGGAATGTCCTTCATACGATTAATGAACAAACATTAACTATTCTTTCTAGGACGCTCGATGCTGATCTCCTCGATGATGTCACCATCCTCGAACACACCAGTTTGTTTTGTTCCACTAGCGAATGTATAAACACCGTTTCCGTGTTTCTTACCATTCTTGAACTCGCCCTCATATATGTCTCCGTTAGAAAAACGGTATACGCCAACGCCCTCTGGCTTACCATTCACGAAAGGACCCTCGTATACGTCACCCGTAGGGTACGTGAACTTTCCTTGTCCTTCACGAACGCCTGCCTTATATTCGCCTTCATAGACAGAACCGGACTTAAACTTGTAAGTTCCCTTTCCCTCGAATTTACCGTCAACGAAGTTGCCAGTATACGTTTCACCACTTTCGAAGGTGAATGTACCGAAACCATTTCTGCATTTCCCTTTACATTGTGCATTCGCCTCAATGCTAGTAAGAGCAAGGATTGCGACAATCGCCAAAATTTTTGCTTTCATGTTTATCCGTTCCTTTTTGTTTTTTTAGTATCGCGAATATAAGAATTTTCACATAAAATACAACCAATAACCTATTTTTTATTTGTTTTTTCTCAAATAAAAGTAAAAATCGGGCATACTTCCATTATAATTTATCATTAAAACTGCGATCGAAAGATAAATTTCATTATTTCATAAACAAACGTTCATGCGACATGAAAGATGTCATGTGGTTAGTTATGAATTAAGAATTAAGAGTTAAGAATTGAGACCTTCCCCAAAAGCATGGCGTTACAGTCATGCTTTTTGCGTTTAGCAACTTTTGAGACATTCACTTGCTATTCCCGATTATTTTTATTAAACTTGGGAAAGAAAGGAGGACGACGTTATGATTAGCTTCATCTTTTGGCTTGCGGTTCTGATTTACGGCATCCGTCTTCTCTTCCGTCCGTTCGAGAAGGATGAGCACTGGACGGATTATACCTGGTGGATCCCCGACGAGATGAAAAAGAGATGGAGGGAAAAGTGAGGAAAGAGTAAAAATACAAGTATTAGATTATCAATATATTACTCTTTATTAAAGTGCTTATTGTCGATATACACCTCCAATAGTTTCGTGCGTCCCTCCTCATTCATCGGCGTGATCATGATATCCGCCACGGCGGCAGGCACGAGGCAACTGTTTCCCTTGGAGAGATGGATTTCCCTAATCAGCGGCATATCGCCGTCGAAGCCACGGGTAGAGAGCACCTTGATGGTACAATTTCCCTCCAGGCACATGTAGATGATGAAAGAGTCGTATTTGAAGAGTTTGCGATGGAATCCCCTATTGATTTCCAACAGTTTAACCGTAAAGAACTGGCATTCGGAGATGCAGACAGGCTTGTTCAGTTTACGTTCATACTCCGTCTTGTAGTTCTCCACCACGTTGTAGTCGATCGCGTCCTTCGCCAGCTCGGTATGCAGTTCGCGCGGTTGTCCGTCCAAGCCCAGACGTCCGTAATCGTAGATACGATAGGTCACATCACTGCTCTGCTGCACCTCGGCGATTAATGAACCACCACAGATCGCATGCACGCGGCCCGCAGGAATAAAGAAGACATCCCCACTCTTGACAGGATACTCCTGCAACACCTCACAGATGGAGTGGTCCTCCACCCGCTTCCCATATTCATACTTGGAGATGCGAGAGTTGAAGCCGCAATAGAGCTTCGCCTCCGGGAGTGCGTCCATGACGTACCACATCTCCGTCTTGCCGAAGCAACCATGACGTTTCATCGCCAGCTCGTCGTTCGGGTGCACCTGGATGGAGAGATCATGCGCCGCGTCGATGAATTTCACCAGCAGAGGGAAAGTCTCGCCATACATGGAAAAGACCACCTTACCCAGCAGTAATTCCTTGTACGAAGAGACCAAATCATTTAGTTTCTTTCCTTTCAACGGGCCATTCGCCACGACCGATTCGCTATCACGAACCGCACTAATCTCCCAACTCTCACCAATTTTATCATCTTCGGAAGGCGTTAGCTCTTTAAAAGGTTTCAAACGATTACCGCCCCACACCAATTGGTGAAAATTCAGATCAAAAAGCAAAGGATACAGTGTCTCCATTCTAACATTCATCAATTGCAAATCAACTTTAGGGAACTCCCTATACGTCCCCTAATCCATTTGTCTAAATTACGATTCAGCAGATTTTCCCGCTTCTTCGTCCAAAGCAGAGAATCTACTGTTATTACTAATAAATTCGGGCACGATCTTTTTGAGCATCGCCACGATGGCAAAGTCATCGCAAGAGTCCAATGTCTCTTTCAGATCACGCATGTACACGTTAAGTGTTTGAGGATCGCAAGGACTAATCTTAGCCCTCAGGATCTTTGGGTGGGAAGTAGGCGACGCCTTTTCCCTATCGGACAAGACCTCCTCGTACAGCTTTTCGCCAGGGCGGAGGCCAATTTCCTTGATCTCGACGTGATACGCCTTTGACAAGCGAATCATGTTGGCAGCCAAATCATAGATCCTCACAGGCTCACCCATATCGAAGAGATAAATCTCACCCGTCTCCCCAATAACGGCGGACTCCAACACCAAGGAGCAAGCCTCTGGTATGGTCATGAAGAAACGGACAATATCCTTGTGGGTAAGGGTAACCGGTCCGCCCTCCTCGATCTGTCTGCGGAACAAAGGAATGACAGAGCCGCTCGACCCCAGCACATTGCCGAAACGGGTCGTGACGAAAGAGGTGGAGACATTGGAGAAAGACTGAACATACATCTCGGCCAAACGTTTGGTCGCCCCCATCACATTCGTAGGGTTCACCGCCTTGTCCGTCGAAATCATCACGAAATGGCTCACACCATACTCGACAGAGAGGTCAGCCAGCAATTTAGTGCCAAAGACATTCATGCGGACAGCCTCGTAAACATTCTCCTCCATCAAAGGCACATGTTTATAAGCGGCGGCATGGAAAACTATCGTAGGATGGAAAGTCTCAAAGACATTTCTCATGCGGACCTCATCCCTCACGTCCGCGATAACGAACTTCAGCTTATCGGAACCAGATGTTAGCCCATACTCTTTGCTCATAGAGAACTGCACATCGAAGGTCGAAGACTCAGATTGGTCAAGGGAGACGATTTTTTTCGCCTCGCTCGCCATCACCTGCCTGACGATTTCCTGGCCGATAGAGCCCGAAGCGCCCGTCACCAGCACCACCTGATCCTTCAGGAAAGAGCGGACCTCCTCACGTTTCAGGAGCACAGGCTCACGTCCCAGCAGATCCTCTATTTTCATGTTTTTCAGTTGGTCTGCCCGGAAGGTGCCACTCATCCACGTATTAGGGGCAGGAGTGGACAAGACGTTCAGTCCCAATTTCATGCCTTCGGCGATCACCATACGTTTCTTGTCAGCTGAAATATTCGGCATGGCCAGCACCAACGTGTCCACATTGTATCGTTCGACAGATTCGGCAGAAAGGCCCTCCGCCACCGAGAGCACCGGCACACCGTCCATCACCTTGCCCGACTTGGCGAAATCGTCATCCACAAAGAAAGGGATCTTGAATCGTACCGTATCGTCAGACTGCAGAACATTCTTCGTCACGCTTCCCATGGAGCCCGCGCCATAGATAACGACCACCCGTTTTTGTCTTTCCCCATTCCGTTTACCAACGAAATAGACAAACTTTATCACTAAACGGAGCACCACAATAAAGAGGGCCACCACAGCGGTCAGCATAAGCATCTCCGCCACAGACGGCAAGCTTGCCAACCATTGAGGAGCGAAAGAAGAGAGCCCCCATCGCAGCAACATGTACAATGCAAAGCACATGACGCAAGAGCCTATAATGCGGGCGATATCATAGAAACCGGTGTGTCGAATCAATCCAACATATGTACGGACAACCATGAAAGAGATGCAGAACAAAACGACCACGATGGCAATGTCATGAAAACCAAAGCCATCATACAACGATCTATAACGTATTAATAAAAATACGACAACCGCTATCAGCAGATCAAACGCTAATACAAAATATTTCGAAGGCGACCATTGCCCATACAAAGTGTACAACCTGCAGAACGCCTTTCCAAAGAAATCAGCCATACATCATATCTCTTCCAACAACAAACACGTAAGACACATCTAAAAAGACTTGCAAAGATATAAAAAAGGCTTGCCAAACACAATTTTAGCAAGCCTTTTTTATGCCTAAAAGCAATTATCACAAAACGGATTTAACCAAGTCCACAATACACCTCACATCCTCCTCACTCACGCAAGGGCCAGACGGCAAACACAGTCCTCGTCCGAACAGTGCTTCGCTCACCCCGTTGAGGAACCTCGGTGCAGTTTCGAAAACAGGCTGTAAATGAAGTGGTTTCCACAACGGGCGGGACTCAACCCCAGCCCGTTCCAACACCTGCCGAACATCCTCGACCTTGCAACGCAACGAAGCATCCAAAAGGATTGTATTCAACCAATAATTGGAATCGGATCCGTCCGTCGGGTTCAAATGCACCTCCACTCCACCCACTTCAGAGAAGAGGCGGGCATAGAGAGAGGCTAGCCGCTGATGATGTCGAATATGCTCCTCCGCCACATGCATCTGGCCACGTCCGATGCCGGCACACACATTGCTCAGGCGATAATTATACCCGATCTTCTCATGCTGGTAGTACGGGAAAGGCTCCCGCGCCTGCGTGGCGTAGAACAAGACACGTCGCTTCGTCTCCTCGTCCGGACATACCAAAGCGCCCCCACCAGAGGTAGTGATCATCTTATTGCCGTTGAAGCTCAACACCCCGAATTGTCCGAACGTGCCGCAAAGTCTCCCCTTGTATTTCGAGCCAAAAGCCTCCGCGGCATCCTCCACAACCGGTATTCCATAACGTTGAGCAATCGGCAATATCTCTTCATATTTAGGAGGCATACCATATAGGCAAACCAGCACGATGGCCTTGGGCAAACGTCCCGTGCGGGAAAGACGGTCCTTGATCGCCTCCTCCAACAAGTTCGGATCCATGTTCCATGTGTCTGGCTCGCTATCCACGAAAACGGGCGTAGCACCTTGATACACAATAGGATTGCACGATGCGGCAAAAGTGAAGCTTTGGCAAATCACCTCGTCTCCCGGCTTCACATCCAAGGCGACCAAAGAGAGGTGGACAGCGGCAGTGCCGGACGACAGGGCCGCCACACGTTTCCCTTCACCGAGGAAAGACTCCAAGTCCGACTCGAAAGCATCCACATTGGGACCAAGCGGAACCACCCAATTCGTATCGAACGCCTCCTTGACATATTTTTGTTCCCAGCCCTCCTCACTCATGTGGGCAAGGCATAGATTAATGCGTTTCTTTTCTTCCATCACAAATAATCGTCAAGCGTCAAACATATTCTCCATTGAAAAGCACCTTCTTCCCTAACAATGTGGCGAATATAATCTTAATATCCATCCAAAAAGAATAATGATGCAAATAATACCTGTTGAGCCGCACCTTGTCAGGATAGATCACCTCATCATGGTACTGCAGAGGATTTTCCATACTAGCCAACAGTTCCTCCTCGTTCCTATACTTCAACGTGGCAGGGCCCGTGATACCCGGCAGCAGATGAAGGATCTCCCTATCCGCACCCACCAAACGGTCCGCATAGCCAGGCACATCCGGGCGAGGACCAACAAAGCTCATATTGCCCACCAACACATCCCACAGTTCCGGCAGCTCGTCCAGTTTATAGCGGCGAAGGAATGCGCCCAGCTTTGTGACACGTCGATCGCCCTTCACCGTGATGGAGGTTCCCCGTGCCCCATTCGACATTGTACGAAACTTGTGGATAACGAACAGTTTTCCATCCTTCCCCACCCTCTGTTGAAGGAAAAAGACAGGAGCCCCATCCACTATCCAAACCATCAAACCTATTAGCAGCAGGAACCAAGAGCACAAGATCAGGCCTGCCAAAGCGAATATTCTATCAAACCAAAACTTCAACGTCATACCATTAATTCTAAAATCAATTCAAATCAACCACATTCATGTTCCAATCACACCTACCCGCCGCCGTGCGAATGTCCACAAAAGGTCCACATTCATCCAAGAGTCTGCGGAATTTAGCGAAAGCGCCCGATATGCCATAGTAGGTCTTGAAGCGCCGTTCCAAGGGCAATTCACGAACAACCGGTTGCTCCGCATCGAAGTCCTGCGTATGGAAATAGCAAAGATTATAATTCTTTTGGGACATCCAACGCTTGACCAGCGGGAAAGGGAAAAAGCGGAAATAGCCACCCCCGGAAAAGACGATCCGTTTAGAGAAAAGGCTCCGCACACTCACGGGGAACTCTCTGATTGAATGGTCGCCCACCCGACAAAGCACGGGCTCATCCTTCCCGAAGTCAGGGAATCCGCCGAACGAATGTGTGGACGGGAAGATAGAACTATCATACTTGAACCCCATACGAGCCAACTCTTCCAACACCCAGACATTCTCTCTGCCCACGCTCCACGCAGGCGCACGGTAGGCGTCCACCTCCGCGCCGATCACATCTTCCAGCAGATGCTTCGCCCGTTTCGTTTCCTCCACAAACGAGTTCCTCGAAAGGCCTTTCAATAATCCATGCTGATACGAGTGGCAACCGATATGATGCCCCATGGAATGAATCTTACGGATCAATTCAGGATGGTGGTCCGCCACCCATCCCAAACAAAAGAAAGTGGCCGTCACCTGCCTTTTCTCCAGCTCCTCCAATATCTTATCCATCCATGGCTGCAAGCGGTACTCGTACTTATCCCAATCCATGTCTGTCCAGACACAGTTGCAATACCAATCCTCCACATCGAAGGTCAAAACATTCATACACACATCCTCCACAGACTAATTCATGCCAGATTTTTGCGCCCTGAACGACTTTGAGAAGAACTTTCGAGCCCCCTCCAGCATAGAGCAAGCAAAAGCTTTCGCATCATAACGACCACCCTCCTGATAGAACAAGTTCTTTCCCCCAAAGCGGAACCAGGAGGGAGTCGCTTTAAAACGATTAGGAGAGCGCAGGAACCATACCAAATCCAACCCGAGAAAGCGCAAAATCTTCCCTGGGGAATAGACATACGGTGTCGCATCTCCTTTCAATGCATCCGAGACGATCAACATCGGAAAATTGACGCCAGAGACCTCCGCCGCACGAAGGCAAGCAGGCAAGCGAGGGTTCAGTTCCACCAAACGGAAATCACCATCATCGCCCTCCAGCACATCAAAATCAGCGAAGCCAACCCAGTCCAACTTATCGAGCGTCTCCTCGCAGATTCGCAGCAGGTCATTCTGTTCCACCGTGATCCCGCAACAGCTGCTACCCCCATTTATAGGGTAATAACGAAGTATTTTCAAAATGCAATGATTCACAAAGCGGCCATTGACATCCCTGTACAACATCACGTTATAGTAATAATCCTTCACGCAGATGTACTCCTGCAGGGTACATGCGCCATAAGAGGAGACCACCCAAGGCAACACAGCATCCAGTTCCTCCGCACTCCTGACCAGCGTGAGACCCCGCGCCCCCGCGGCATGATTGGGTTTAATGAGCAATGGGAAAACCAGTCCGTCATGTTCATTCCCCTCCCCTTTCAGGGCTATTGTCTTCGGATGAGGCAGTGCATTCTTTTCGCAGAAGGAGATGAAGGAAGACTTGTCGCTTACCATCGAGAAGAGAGAGTCTTCCGCCACGGCGCACTTCACCTCCGAACCATTTTCAAGCCAAGCTTTACATCGACTCAAACATGCCGCCTGTTCATCCTCCATAGGGATTATCACATCGATGGATTCCTCCTCGACGATGCGTGATAACAGAGGGAAAAGACGTTCGGGATCACTATCATCCTCCAGCTCAATGTGTTTATCGATGAAACGAGACCGAGAGGCCACACGATCTCCCTTGGTCGCCATCACCACACGGCAACCCGACAACTGCAGGGAATGTGCAGCGGACAAAGCCTGCAGACCTCCACCGAAAATCAGCACATTAGCCATCATATTTTCCTTCCATACAAGCGTTTAAAGAATCCGTTCAAACAAAGCATCAGCAAAGAGGTGAGCAAAACGACGGCCACAAAAGCGAGAAACGCATATAACACCGAGCGATTAACATCCACTGGCAACACCCCAAAGAGTCTTGCCACAAGCAAGACCATCACCCCCTTTATCGGGTTATGGATCGCCATCACAGTGAAACTATTTTCTCCCCACCATCTCAGCCATCGGAAAATTCCACGATCAGAAGTGACATGTTGAATCCAAAGGCAAAGAAGAAGCGTCGCCACGATTCCACAAAACGCATTGAAGTAGAATAGAAGCGCCGAATTTCCCAGCAAAGCATGTCCCATCGTAACCCTTCCATTCCACCCTGCCCCCAAGCATAAAAAGGCGAAACATCCTATCATGACACACGAATAAAATCCTCTGTGGGAAGAGAACTTTTGCATCAAAAGAGGGAGTCCGCCCATCTTCTCGACGAGTATATTCCCTCCCGCATAAAAAGGGAATGCCAAGAATGCGACATCCAAGCTCCACGGCAAGGTGGTGAAATCATAAAAAGGGTTATCGCACACCAACCAACAGCCTACAAGAGCAAAGAGGAGCGCAATTAATATGCGGATTCTTCCTGAACAACCTCGGAAGAAGAAATAGAACATCTCCACGACAAAGAGGCAAGGAACGAACCACAAGGGCACATTATGCACCAAGTATCCTTCCGAGCCACGGGCAAGGATTGTCTCCAGCAAAGGCTTCCAGCACCCATCCATCGACTGATGGGAGATGCGCAAAAAGAAAACCCAAAACGCCCAGGTTAGGACAGAAAATATCGCATAAGGGATAAGCAAAGAGGAAACACGTCGTTTCAGGAAAGCGAGGGTTCCCTCATAGCGGTCCTTTGAGAAGACCATGCCGCTCAGGAAGAAGAAAAGCGGTATGTGGAAAGCATAAACCATCTTCGCACTCCATCCCGCATACATGACATGCCCCCATATCACACAGAGCATACCTATTCCCTTTGCATAATCTATGTATTCAAATCGCCTCATTCCAACTAAACTTCCACGGCAATCCGTCTTTTCGTGAACCAAACCTTCTTCACCACCCCAAAGACAAGGTTCATACCCGTCCAGAAAAGAGAAACGACAACATTCCTCCCCTCCGAGAGGCGGAACATACGATAGTGCCACTTGATCAAAGAGAGATAACTATGATTGCTGATCGAGCCCTTTCTGACCCGATAAGTAGCCAGGTCCTCATCCAGCAGATAGCAGTCCGCCAGGGCAGACACTTTCAGCCACATCGCATAGTCGTTATTCTTTTTCAAGTCAGCCACCTGAATCAAGCCCACCACAGACGAATCGTACATGACGGAAAGGCATCCCGGCCAACAAAAGCAGTACATGCCCCATTTCGTGATGCGGCGGGGCCCCGTCACATAGCGGTTGATTGGGGTAGCGTCTTCCGCCATGAAGCCCCTCCCCGTATAGGAGAAGGCATATCCGTTCTCCCTCATGAAAGCCAATTGATGCTCCAGTTTAAGCGGAGACCAAACATCATCCGCATCCAAGAAAGCGATCCATCGACCACGGGCCTCACGCAAGGCAAGATTTCTCGAGACCGCCGCCCCCGAGCGCACCTCATTCCTTAGGCAGCGGATACGAGGGTCGCCGAAGCCCTCCGCACAGGCTAAAGAGCCATCCGAGGAAGCATCATCCACAACGATCATCTCCCAGTTCGGATAGGACTGCGCACGCACGCTCTCAATCGCTTCCCTCAAGAAAGTGGCGCAATTGTAGGCCGGGGTGATGATAGAGACTAAATCATTCGTCATACCCTACTCGTTCAGATGAATCTCAAGTACAATTGGAAGGAGACATCACTCATCCCCAAGAATCCGGCAGGGCACGCCAACCGCCTTACAACCTGCAGGGATAGACCTATTGACCAAAGACATAGCCCCCACCACGGCATTCTCGCCAATCTCGATGTCCGTCCGAGCCATCACTGAAGCCCGCATGCCAATATACGCATTCCTCCTTATGATGATACGGTTATGTCCTTGTCCACGCCCATGGCAAGCGAAGAAAACGCCATAAGAGATGGTGACATCATCCTCAATCGTCAGCAGGTCATAACACTTGTCATCCAAATAGCAACGCATACCGATGAAGACATGTTTGCCGATCTTATACCCACAGAGGCGGTATAAGAAGACACGCACGCAATTCCACGGCAGGTAAGGGATAAAAGCGGCGGAAAACCACTTACGGATGGGGATGGTGAAGGCTCTCCACAAAGAGTAATTCCAGTAATAAGGGATATCCTCCTCCTTCACATTCCTATGGGTCATTTTATACAAAAGCTTCAGCACCATATTCACAAACGATTAACAATTAGAGAGACAAGACTAAATCCACCCACTCATTCGGGTGATCCATCACAGAACATTTCGGTATGGCACGTATTCGATCTATCTTTTCTTGGGTTAACTCATCAGACAATCCATTCACCAAGGCGACGACCTGCGTCTCGTCAGAAGCATCCACCGTCAAACCGACGCCCCATTGTTCCACCCGTTCCGCCAAGAAAGTACCCTTCGAGACGATGATAGGGGTTTCGAAATAGATGGCTTCGTATAACTTATTGGGCTCCGCATAGCGCACGTTCTCATAATCCGTATCATAAGCGGCCAGGACCCAATCCAATCCCGCATAGATAGCAGGCAGATCACGGGGGGTCTTGTAGGGACCATGGAAATGACAATTGCTCAGACGGGTTAGCGGCTCGAACAATTGGCTGTCACGCTCTGAGGGGAAATCCCCATAGAAATGGAACTCATGTTGAGGGAAGTGAGCGCAGAATTGATTGACGAAAGCAAGAATCGTCTTAAAACGGATTCTCCCCACAAAACCAATTCGAAGGTTATCATGAGTAATCTTCTGGACGGAAGGATAGTCCACCACCGAAGGGTCCAGTCTATTCGGCACGACAGAGACATTGTCCGGGCAGTTGTCCCCGAAATGGTAACGAAGGAAACCCTCCGAGGTGAGTACCGTCCGGCGTGAGTTCATGATCAAACGTTTATCCACAAGTTTCATCCAAGCACGTGCGAAAGGGTTTGACCAATAGGTATGCACTAAATCGCACTCCTCGTAGACGTATGGTCTGTTGTAGAAACGTAAGCGAAACATCAGAGCGACATCCAATCCGAACAGATAGTAAAGATCAGCATCCGCAGAAGAAACCTTTCCCATAGACTTCAGCATAAGAGGGATACGTTTCAGGTAAGGAAGGTCGTTCGGGAAAGATCCGATGATCTCAATAGGAAACCCCACCTCCGAATTAAACACATCCGAAGAGCGATTGAAGGCATACACCCTCACGTCGACGCCACGTTGGATAAACGACCGTACGCGAATAATGCTCCGCTGGTTTTGGAGAGATCCTAAAACAAAAACGATTTTCATGAGACAGATTGGTTACCGTCCTCCATGCGAGACTGGATGAAACGGAGGATGTCTTCCGCACGATTATCAATCATTCGTCCACTTGCGGAAGCCAAGGCATTGTCCGCATAGGCGTTTCTACGATTCACGTCAGAGAGGGAGCGAATCGCCTCCGCGAGGTCATCCACACTCGCTGGATCCAACATAATCGAGTTTTTGTCATTCAAAACATCCCAATTAAACGGTCTGTCTGAAGAGATGACAGGCAAGCCACATGCCAAAGCCTCCACTATGGCATTGCAGCATCCCTCATGAAGCGTCGGAAGGACAAACACATCCGAAGCGTTCAAATACTTCGGAAGCATCTCATGGGGAAGTTCTCCCTTGAACAGTATATTATCACATGTGGGCTCGTCCGACCCGCCACCCACAAACACGGAATGGACAGTAATATCTTTTATCTTCCCTATGGCGGCGGAGAGCCTCAACGAGCCCTTCCGTTCACAGAAAGCTCCCACAAAAACAACGATGTAGGCGTCCTGCGGGAATCCCAGTTCTTTACGGCACAAAGACCTATCCATCTTCCTGAAAAGCGAGCCATCGACAGCATTCGGGAAGACCTCGCATTTCTCGGCAGTAGTCAATTCCAAGGACACGCTCTCCTCCTTGTTCTTTTGAGAGACACAGATGACACCCGAGATATAATCCGAGAACTCTTTGGTCAATAGTTTCATGTCAAACTGTTTCACGATCTCAGCCTCTCCCGAAGCGACGAACAGAGGAAGGCGGTTATCCCTCGCGAATTCATAGGTCCATTCCGCAGCGTTCCAGAAGTGAGTATAGACCACATCTGGTCGGAAATTCATTCGACGCAGCGCCCTATACAAGGCACGTTTCCTGAAAATGTAGGAAGGGGATATGCCTGCGATTCTCCATGTGGAGAATGAGAGGAATTTCGGACGGCACACCGTCACCCCATCCTCTTCACTCAAGTACGACATCCAATGTCTTTCCTTCGTGAGGCTATACGGAGAAATCACATAGCAGCAGTGTCCACATCGCGAGAACGCACACACCAACTCCTTCACGAACTGGTACTTCACCCTGTATGGGGTTGGATAATTAGCTGTGACAATCAAGATGTTCATACGACCATGGATTTTTCTTCCTTCCCCCTCATTCCAGCACCTAAGCAGAAGCCCAACACACTGGTTGAGTATATGCTCATGCCTCCATACGAAAAGGAGAAAAAGGTCCGCACAAAATATATAAGCAGCACCAATCCGAAAGCGAAACCGATCAATCGATCGCCGGACATGGAACGCCAAGCCTGAAAAAAGGATATCCAGTATATGGCATACAAAACGATGCCCAGCACACCTTGGTTAACGGCCAACTCCAACCAATCGTTATGCGCATAGTTAACGGAGACCTCCAACGTGGCATTCGCACCTGAGCCCAAAAGGAACTGAAAGAACGTCGTATCATAGAGGAAATAGTTTAGGAAAGTGGCAAACAAGAAGTCTCTACCACTTGTATTCCCCTCAATAGTCGCTTGCAGACGTTGGTTGAAGAAGGTGCTTGTCTGCAGCAGGTGCCACACCAAATAAGCCATTATGACAACCACCACGGCAGAGACAACCACAATCAACAATTTCTTGTAACGCTTCGCCATACGGAACATCTCCAACAGGAACCACACCATGCAGAGTGTACCAATCAAAATAGCGCCTCGCTTCATTCCCATCACGACAAAAGTCATCACACAAATAAGCCCTAAATATTGCAGCCAAGGGCGTTTGTCAAAGAACACCAAGACAGGGAATAGGCAGAGGAACTCATACCCCATGTTATTAACGACACCATCACGGTCCCCCCCCCGCTCCGCTAAAATAGACCTCGACTCCAACTCCTCATTCCAATAGGATATGATAATCACAATGAAAAAGAAGGAGGTCAGCACCTGCATGTATCTCTTGGTAAGAACACCCTTCCATGCGAAATAGTAAAACACATAAATGGGCAGAAGGGAATTCATTATACCCTTCAAATAGTTAAATGGCTTATTGACCGTCACCCCAAGATAGAAATGGTCCCCCTCCAAGACATAGACCATCCCATAAAAGAAAAACATAATCATCAGCGCATTTAGCACATAGATATAGGCTGGCTTGTCTGGCACCTTCATGTTCACCATACAGAAATAGTAAACCGCCATGCCATTCAATGTGAGAATAATAATCTGGGAAAGTATATTACCCTCCGTCCATAGGAGTCCTTGCAATTCATACAAGAACCACAATAGGATATACAAGAAAAGAATATGTTTCTCTCTCAGTATCATGATTCACCAAGACATTTAGGAGGGAGCGACAACCATTCACCAAATTCACGGTCACGCTCCACAGAGCACATATCATTATAACCACTTGTGGCGAAGAACGTTAATTCACCGAAGTACACCTGTCCATTTAGGCAGTAAAGGTCCACCCGCACATGAGGGAACCCAGCCGACAACGTAGCCGCGATGCGTTTCATCTCAGGGAATGAATCAGGCATACTTTGCGGGACTCCAGAAGGCTCCACCCCCCTACAAACTATCGGCAATAGGTGGAAATCCATGTCGTAATAGTCTAACGTTTTATGCCCAGAATGATGTCCAATCACATACATCACCTTAGGAGACCCATCAAAACAAAGGAACTTATAATCCTTCAGGTCCTCGTCATCCTCCCCCATGTAGGTCTCGGCGATAACCCGACGGGGCACATCCTTGTAAGGCCATTCCCTTGTCTTCACATAGAAATCACGCTTCAAGCAACGATTCAATTTCTTCCTTGCGGTCTGTATGTCAAACGATGATTTATCCTTGCATATCACCACGCTATTGTTGTCGTGGTTGCATTTCAGGACGAACCGATCGGGCAAAGTGTCGAAATCGATATCCTCCGCACGCTCCCACACGCCTAATGTGGGGATGATATATTCACCACCTATCCTATCCGCCACCCACTGTTTCGCAAGGTATTTATCCACCATGACCGTACATTCCGGACGATGATAGTAGAGTTTCAGCCACTGCAGTTTTTCCGTATAAGTTTGCGGAGTTTTCAAATTCAGACGTTTCCCCAACTGCAGGTAATACATCGCATGGAGGTAAAGTTTATCAGGGATCCAACGTGCCACCCGCAGCAACACTCCTATTGCGAGAGCTCGCGGGGTCATCAGATATTTCAGCCACGGAATACCCATCTCTAATATCACTTCTTATCCGTAAAAAAAGAATTCATATACACAGAAAACAAATCCCTATGGGACTCGCAATCCATATAATTCAGGAAACGGACGAGCCGCCTCTTTTGGAGGAATCTCGGGAAAAGATGCTTCCTCGCCAAATACAACAACACCCGATTCTGATACGGATATAAAACCGACAAATAGGCATTCCCTCGTTCCTTAGCAAACTTATCGAACGACGCCTTCAAACGCGACGGATCTTCTATCTGTCCGTTCAACTCCTTAATCTTTTCCTCGAGCTTGGCAATCTCTTCCCCCTCCATCAATCGAACCACGGGGGATTCATCGCATTGAACGAATGGCACCAACTGAAACGAAGCACTTTCTCTACCGAAATTCAAGCGAACCATATAGCCCTCATTCCACGGAGAATGCCTTTTGGGGCTATCAAAGCAGAAATTGCCCAGCCCATAGAATATCGGAGCCCCCTTATAGCGCTCATATCCGCTATAACAATGCTGATGATGATTCACCACCGCATCCGCCCCCGCATCCACGAAGAAACGGCACAACTCCTGCATCCTTGGCGTAGGCAAAGGATAATATTCCATGCCGCCATGGGTTATCACCAAAACATAATCAGACTTGGATTTCGCTTTCTGAATCGTGCGGAAGAGACGTGTCGGCTCAATAGGATTCGCACCCGCACTCATCTCCGATGCGATGGAGAACTCATGCTCACAGCAGTTGATAACCGCAAGCGTCGCACCGTCGATCTCTTTATATAGGATCTTGCCCGCCTCCTCTAAGGTTCTTCCCGCACCCACATATTCCATGCCCTTTCCCGTCAGCACGTCCAACGTGTTCAAGAGGCTGGAACCTCCGTAATCCATGATATGATTATTCGCCAACGTCACGCAAGAGAAACCAGACTCTCGCAATGCGTCGACTGATTTTTCCGAACACCTCAAGTGCGGTCCACACTTGGTGATCGGAGACGATGCGCCATCCCATACCGGACATTCCAAATTGACGAAAGAATAATCCGCACTCTCAACTAATGGACGGATTCCTGCGAACACCCTGGACGAAGCCCCCTCCTTTATCAAGGACTCCACACGCAACATGGGACAGAAATCGGAAGCTACCAGAACCTTCATCGGCGAACCATTTTAGTCAAATCAAATAACAAAACACGTTCCTTTGGAAATATCATCACGCATCCTACATACACAAGTAGGCTAACACATAACGAACAAATCTGCACCGTCATCGACGACCCAACGCATCGAAGCAGATAGGTCATGCCAAACATCAATACGGCAGCGAATAACGAAGGAACGATATTCTTGGAGATTTTCAGCGGAGAAATCTTCAACACCGCCCACACGATCAACAGATGAACGGCGATAAACTCCAGCCGAACAGAGGAACGCACCCAACACAACGTATGGAATCCATATCCAACAGAGAACCATACGGCTGGCCATAAAACAATTATATGAAGCCATTGGGCAAGCACAGAGAGTTTAGGTCTTCCCAAGGCCCGATAGATTTCACTACAATAATGGGACAATACAATCATAAGTGCGGAGGAAAGGCCCCAGAGTCCTATGAAAAAAGAGGCCTCCATCCACGCCTCACCCAAAAGAATCTTTGTCACCAACTCGTCATAAGAGAAGAGAATCACACCAATCGGGAAGGCCACCATCGCAACCATCTTTTGAAACTTAAAAAATAGGTTAAAGAAAGATTCCCTATCGCTCTGGAGTCTGGACAGCGAGGAGAAGAGGATGGGAGTAGTCACAGATGTCACCAAACCCAATATCTGGCCGACCAAAACACTTGACGTTCTATAAAGTCCCAAATAGTATTGACTCAGCATGGTCCCGACGATGAAGACATCCACATAACTTGTCAGCCAAATGGAGATGGATTCGAAGAACGACCACAGAGAGAAAGAAAGCATTTCCTTCAACTCCCGGAACGAGAAGTATAAGCGGGGCTTCCACTTCGACCAGTAGGTCAACAGGAGTGCATTCACTATGTTTTGGGAGAGCGTACCGATTACCAGCGCCCAATAATTTTTCAGGAAAAACGCCAATGGTAACGTGACCAACAAAGGAACCAAGACATACACGACGCGCACATGAAACAATGTCTTGAAGTCCAAAGACCTCTTGTGGAGAGCAGTTTGTATGGACGAGAATGCGGCCAATGGGATAGAAAGAGAAGCCACCGCCAATGCCGTGCCCATATTAGGGCTCCCCACACACGTCGCCAACGGTTCCCTGAAGATGAAAATGATGATCCATAGGAGAATCGACAAGCAAAGATTACACCAGAAAGCCACGTCTGAGCTTCTGTGCAGATCCGCCGCCGAGCCAAACTCGTGCTGGATAAGATACCTCTGGAAACCCGCATCCGTAAAAATCTCCGCGAATGAGATGATGACCACCAAGGATGTAACCAGCCCGAAAGCCTCCGGCGCCAATAGCCTCGCCAGCACCATACTCACCACAGGCGTAAGCAACTTGGCTGAGATCTCCGCCACGGAAGACCACTTTACAGCAACAACAATGTCTTTTTTTAAATCGTCATGCATAAAGAGCAGCAAACACAGCCTACAACCGTCAGGGTTCAAAATCCATCTTAAAGTCTGCCATCCACCTGATTCCTATCGCAGCACCCCTTCACATCATAAACAACCCCTTTTTGTGTATTCTTCAAAAAACTTCTGACATCCAATTCCATGAACTGCCGATGGGCAACCGACACGATCACCGCATCGAAAGAGTCTTGGAGATCGGAGAACGACGCATCACACATGGCGATACCATACTCCGCCTTCACCAGCTTCGCATCCGCCCATGGATCGCAGACCACAATGTCGCGCGTATACTCCAATAGCGTATGGTAGATATCCACCACTTTGGTGTTGCGGATATCGGGACAGTTCTCCTTGAACGTGAAGCCTAACAACAATATCCTAGAGTCCTTCACGACCAAGCCTTTCTTGTTCATGCACTTGATCGTCTGCTCGGCGACGTATGCCCCCATGCCGTCATTGAGGCGACGGGCGGAGATCATCACGCGAGGCAACACACCATATACTTGCGCCTTCTGTATCAGATAGTAGGGGTCGACGGAAATGCAATGTCCACCCACCAATCCAGGCTTCATCTTGATGAAATTCCACTTCGTGGCGGCAGCCTCCAACACATCGTTCGTGTCGATACCCATGGCGTTGAATATCTTCGCCAGCTCGTTCACAAAGGCGATATTCACATCCCGCTGCGTATTTTCTATAATCTTGCAAGCCTCCGCCACACGGATGGAGGGTGCCCGATGGGTACCGTTGACCAAAACTGAGGCGTAGACCCTATCGACAAAATCAGCCACCTCTGGCGTGGAACCGGAAGTCACCTTCTTAATCTTATCCACCGTATGCACCTTATCCCCTGGGTTAATCCGCTCAGGAGAATAACCTGCGAAAAAGTCCTGATTGAATGTCAAGCCAGAAACACGCTCGATCACAGGAATGCACTCATCCTCCGTCATGCCCGGATAGACGGTAGACTCATAGACCACCACGTCCCCACGCGCGATCACCTTGCCAACCGTCTCGCTCGCACCCAAGAGAGGAGCCAAATCGGGAGCATTGTCCGCATCAATAGGTGTGGGGACAGCCACCACGTAGAAGTTACAACCGCGTATCTCCTCCAAATCCGACGTGCACGTGAAGCCGTTTTCGAAAGCCTTCCGCAAAGATGACTCATCCACCTCCTTCGTGGAATCACATCCTCTCCGCAACGCCTCCACACGGGCAGGATTCGTGTCATACCCTACGGTTTTGTATCGAGTGGAAAAGAGACGTGCCAGCGGTAAACCCACATAGCCCAACCCCACCACACAGATTCTGATATTCTCTAGTGAAAAGCTCATTTTTTAGATAAAAAATTATCCAAGTATTTATGAATCAATAAGTTATATTTTAAATTCAAAAACACTTCGTGATTGTCAGTAACATACCGACAAATTCCTCGTCCTCATCAATCACTTGGAGGATGATTTCCCATTATGGCCATAGCCGTAGCCATAACCGTAGCCATAGCCATAACCAGCGCCATAGCCATAGCCATAATTCTTCCCGTAACGATTACGGCGAGATTTACGAACCGCATTGATGACAATACCGACATTCGGCAACCTCTTCTCCTCCGCCAGGGAATTGATATACTTGAAGCATCCTTTGTTCAGGAACTTGGAGCGGCACACAAAGACCGTCAGGTCCGCCACACGCGACAGAATCAAGGTATCCGTCACAATGGAGACTGGTGCTGTATCAATGATCACATAGTCATAGCGGGCACGCAAATCCGTGAAGAGCGCATCCAACCGTGTGCGGGAAAGCAGTTCGGCTGGATTCGGAGGAACCGAGCCTCCCGAGATGAAGTCTAGATTTTGCACATCCGTATGCTCGACGATATCATCGGCCGTCAACGATTCGTTCGACAAGTAATTGGACAATCCATATTTACGTTTCTTGTCAAAATAGCGCTTGATCTGCGGATTACGGATATCCCCTCCGACCACCACCACTTTTTTGGAGAGGGAAGCGAACGAGAAGGCCACATTGTAGGCGACGAAGGTCTTGCCCTCATTCGGCACAAAGGAAGTGACCAAAAAGACCTTGTTCTCCTTGCTCTGCTGAACAAACTGCAGGTTGGTGCGAAGGAGGCGGAAAGGTTCTTCTCTGATTCTCAACCACTCCTCATCGGACAAGGATTCGTATTTGAAAGGGATCTCGGCAAGGACCGGCAAGGAAGTGATTCCTTCCTGTTCCAGCTCATACGAATCAGTCACGTTGAAGGAGAAGAGTCTCTTCAGGTACAATACCAAAGCAGGAATTAACAGTCCGAAGAAGAGAGCGACAAAGAGGACCAAAGCCTTCTTGGGAGCGACAGGGAAGTCGTCCGCCATGCTTTCATCCACCACTTTGGCGCAATTCAGCGTGGCTGCCATCGCAAGCGCATTCTCCTCCCTTTTCTGGAGCAGGAGCAGGAACAGTTGTTGCTGGATCTGACGCTGACGCTCTATCTCGACAAAGAGTCTCTCCTGCGTAGGCACATTGCTGATCTGTCCACGGTACTTATTCGCCTGTCTGTTCAAATCATTCAAAGAGATGTTAAGGCCTTTCTCCATGTTGGAAACCAACAACTTAATGTTCTCATATAGGCCATTTATCTGCAACGTCTGTTGTGCGACGGCTGGATTGTACTCGGAAGTGGACTGGAGCAGTTTCACCCTAGAAAGCAGCAGATTATTGTGCTGGTTGATTTGCTCCATGAGCCCCGCATCATTCAAGCCGATGTTGGAAGGAATAACCGTACCCTTGTTCGCATCGTCATTGAGATAATTCTTCAGGGAGAGCACCAGGTTCAGCTGGGTTTCGCAATCGACACGCTTCGCCTCGTATTCAGCGTTTTTCTGCAAATAGAGCTGCGCATTGGAGGAGAGTTCGGTCAAGCCCTCCCGTTTCTTGTATTTCTCCAGATTCTTCTCGGTTTCGCCCAACTCGTCCGTCAAGACCTTGATACGATTATCAATGAAAAGGGCGGTTTTGGTGGCCACCTCATTCTTCTCCTCCACCGCCGATCGGTTGTACATGTCGATCAAGCCATTCAGGAAGGAGATACCCTGCGCCTTGTTGGTCGTCTTCAGGGTCAGGACAACGATGGAGGAGGTCTTGCTCACCTGAGAAAGGGTCAAGTTCTTGATGTAGTTCTTCGCCAAAGAGGCTGGCGGATATATCTCGACGACGATATGATTGTAGTCGGACGAGTCGCTCCAAGCTTCAGCCAACGCAAAATCCAGCAGACCGTTAGGGGTAGTCACCTCGACAGGGAAACCAGCGTAGAGAGAGTCGTGCAACACCTCGTCCTCACAAGAGAGGCGCACCCTAACAGATTGATCCTTATTCAGTTTCAAATCGGCCGTCAACATGGCGCCCAACGAAGATGCGTCGAACAGGCTGTCGACCAAGACCACAGGCGACTTACCCGTGATATCCCTTTTGCGGAGGAATGACTTGCCGTAGTAGTTCACATAGAGTTCACGTTCTAGTATAACGTTCTTCACCAACGTCTTGGACTTGAGCAGTTCTATTTCATTCTCCGTATTGGCCTTGTAGAACATGTCAATATCGTCGAACACGGATATCTCGGAGAAGAAATCGCCACCTCGCTTCTCGTCACGGATCATGATCTTAGAGGAGACCCGATAGGTGGGCATCGTGTAGTGGAGGTAGACGGCAGCCACGAAGAGACACGCAAGCAACGACGCAGCAAAGCACTTCCAATAAGCGAGGAAGGTATAGACAAGATCCTTTAGGTCTATGCCACCTTCGTTCGTCGTCTGCTGGTTCATATTCCGTTGCTGTTCCATACTCACACGTTATTTCTTAGTAAGCGTTACGATCAGACCTGCCACGGAGACCAGCACGGAGGTACCGGTCAGCACTTGCCCCGTCATGGCGCTGTAGCGGCTGTTGCGCATCTTGGTGCGGTTCGGTTCCACATAGAGCACATCATTCTGCTGAAGGTAGAAATAGGGCGAGTGGATAAGGTTCTTGTCCGTCAAGTCAATCGTATAGACGTTACGCTCACCATTCTCCCCCTCCCGCATCAGTTTCACGTTCTTGCGTTTACCATAGATGGTCATATCACCCGCCAAGGCCAAGGCTTCGAGCACATTCACCTTCTCGTTGGTGATGGTATACGTGTTAGGATGAGCCACTTCGCCGATCACGGAGATCTTGTAGTTGACCATCCGCACATTGACCAGCGGTTCTTCCTTCAGGTAGACACTCAGACGTCCGCGCAGATAGGCCTCCACCTCCTTCTTAGTCAGCCCGGCGACCTTGATTCGTCCCAACACAGGGAAATCGATTTCACCGTCATTGTCCACCAAATACTTCTGCATGACATTCTCCCCCACGTTGTTGGAGAAACCATTCGGAGAATTGGAGGGATACATGAGGTTGAAGGGCAAAGAGGCCTCCCTATCGAACGTATTGACGGTGATCGTCAACAAATCCTTTGGCTTGATACGGGCGTCGTACAGCGAGTCCGCCGCGGCATGCAACGCACCTTCCTGTTCCTGCAAATAGGCTATATCCTTATGGGAACTGCAAGCAGGTAGCACCGCCAGCACCAGAAGGGCGAGGCAGAGCCTACACATACACAATCCGAATCTACATTCAGCACTCATCAAGACGCACATTTAGAATCCATCCGGGCATAAAAAGCCCAAATACATGCGAATATACGATTTTCCCTTTGGAAATAAAAGATATTTAGGCCAAAAAGACCATGGAATATCTCTTTTTTTCGCCAAATTCTTTTCGCGCGCCTCCGCAGTGTCGATTTAGTTGGATTTTTTCCTCGACTGAATCACCAAGTATGCCACAAAGCATACGAAAAGGAGAATACCGCCCGCAGCCAAATAGGGTTTGTACTGCGCCACAGCTGTCGCCAACTGGTCTTTCGGCACCACACCATGCAAACCATAGCCTATCGCGGCGAGGATGGAGTTCCATACGAACGCACCCAAGAAGGTGAAGAGCACGAACGTGTGAAGGGCCATCTTGGACAAACCCGCCGGGATGGAGATCAACTGACGAACGGCAGGCACCATACGTCCGATCAAGGTGGAGGAGACACCATGCTCCCTGAAATACTCCTCGGCATGTTCCATCTTCTCCTTGGAGAGCATACAGAGATGTCCGAACTTCGTCTCGACAAACCAATAGACGAAGGTACGCCCCAAAGTACGGGCCAAAATATAGTTGATCAATGCACCAAGGATAGCACCACATGAAGCGGATGCCACCACCCCCACAACATTCAACTCACCTGCAGCGGCCTTGTAGGCGGCAGGAGGAACCACGATTTCAGAGGGGAAAGGTATGAATGAGCTTTCGATGGTCATCAAAAGCAGGACGGTCCAATAATTCAGGTTATCGAGACACCATTGAAGAATTTCCATACACAAAAGAAAAAAGGGTCAAGCACAATGATGCGCCTGACCCTATGGATAAATGTTTTTACTTGTTCAATCTAGCTTTGATCGCCTCAGTCTCCTTCTCGTAACCTGGCTTGCCCAACAAAGCGAACATGTTCTTCTTGTAAGCCTCAACACCTGGTTGGTTGAATGGGTTCACGCCGAGCAAGTAACCGCTGATACCGCAGGCCTTCTCGAAGAAGTAGAACAACTGACCGATATAGTACTCGTTCAATGAAGGCATATCGATGTGCAGGTTAGGCACCTGACCATCCACGTGGGCCAACACAACGCCCAACTCAGCCATCTTGTTCACCTCGTCCACACGCTTGCCAGCCAAGAAGTTCAAACCGTCGAGGTTCTCCTTGTCCTCAGGGACAACCACCTTCTTGTTAGCTCTCTTGATGGAGATAACGGTCTCGAAAATCGTACGCTCGCCCTCTTGGATCCATTGACCCATTGAGTGGAGGTCGGTAGAGAAGTCTACCGCTGCAGGGAAGATACCCTTCAAATCCTTACCCTCAGACTCACCGTAGAGTTGCTTCCACCACTCACCGATGAAGTGCAATTTAGGGTGATAGTTCACCAAGATCTCGATCTTCTTACCCTTCTGGTACAACTCGTTACGTACTGCGGCGTATTGAGCGGCAGGGTTCTTAGAGAATGGAACATCGATGTTACACATCTCCTGCATCTTCTTAGCACCAGCCACCAATTGCTTGATGTCGAAGCCAGCCACAGCGATAGGGAGCAAACCTACTGGAGTGAGGACAGAGAAACGTCCACCCACATTATCAGGAATCACGTAAGTCTCGTAACCCTCTTGCGTAGCCAATTTGCGGAGAGCGCCCTTAGCGGCGTCCGTAACGGCCACGATACGGTTCTTAGCCTCAGCCTTGCCTACTTGCTCCTCCAATTGGGTCTTGAGGATACGGAAAGCCAAAGCGGTCTCGGTCGTAGTACCTGACTTGGAGATATTGATGATACCGAACTGTTTCCTTCTCAAGAAAGAAGAGAGCTCAGCCAAATAATCCTCGCTGATGTTATTGCCGGCGAAAACGATAGCTGGGTTCACCTTGCTCTTAGAGTAAGCCGCGAACGCATTGGACAATGCCTCGATGACGGCACGGGCACCCAAGTATGAACCACCGATACCAGCCACAACCACTACGTCGCATGACTTTCTCAAACGGTCAGCCGTGGCGATGATCTTGTTCAAGAAGTTATCGTCCAAGGAAGAAGGCAAAGTCAACCAACCCAAGAAATCGTTTCCCTTACCCTTGCCGAAATGCAACATTTCCTGGCACTCTTTTACCTTAGCCTCGTAAGCCGTGATGCATGGCTTGGAGATATACAAACCCTCGCAAGAGAATGCATTCTCAATGTTCAATTTGATGTTTTCCATTCTTATAATTTTTAAGATATTATATCATTACACACTCATTATCAACGCAATAAGCTCGTCAACACTTTTATCTCAATGGCGGGCGAAATCTTCCCGTAAAGGATATTGTAGACGGAGTCCATGATAGGCATATTCACGTGGAAGTTCTTATTGATCTCATGGATACACTTAGTGCCGTAGTAACCCTCCGCGATCATCTCCATCTCGAGCTGCGCGGTCTTGACGGAGTAGCCCTTTCCGATCATCGTACCGAACGTGCGGTTACGGCTGAACTTGGAGTAGCTGGTCACTAACAAATCGCCCAAATAGGCCGACTCGGAAATGTTTCGTTGCTTCTCGTTCACGATGTTCAGGAAGCGGTGCATCTCCTGTATCGCATTGGAAATCAGCACCGCCTGGAAGTTGTCACCATACTTCAAGCCATGGCAGACACCCGCCGCGATGGCATAGACGTTCTTCAGCACGGAGGCATACTCCAAACCGATGATATCATCCACGGTGGAGGTCCGCACATAATTGTTCTGAAGCATGTTGGCGACGATCTTGGCATTGTCCCTGGAGACACCACCGATGGTCAGGTACGACAGACGGTCCATCGCGACCTCCTCCGCATGGGAAGGACCAGAGATGACCAGCAGATTATCCTGCGGCACATTGTAGATCTGGTGGAAATATTCAGAGACGGTGAGGTTCTCGTCGGGCACGATACCCTTGATGGCGGAAACCACAATCTTGCTCTTCAAGGAAGCGCGGAGCTTCTTCAAGTGCTGTTTGAGGAACGGCGAAGGTGTGGCGAATATCAGGATGTCGGATTTCTTGACCACATCATTGATATTGCAGAAGAAATCGATTCGGTCCAAATCGAAAGGCACCATGGAGAGATAGGCTGGATTGTGCCCCATCTCCTTGAAGTCATCAATCTGGTCCTGCCTGCGCATGTACCAATTGATCCGACGTTCTCTGTTCGCCATACAAATCTTAGCGATGGCGGTAGCCCAGCTACCACCTCCCATGACGGCGATCCTCGGTTCTTCTTTCACGTCCATATATTAGATTTTACTAACCCACTCCGCTACCTCTTCACGGGTTGGGTTGACCAACTCAAGTTTGAATTTCTTATTTAAACCGCAAATGTCCTGGTGGAACTTGTTCGGGTTCACATCCTTCAACTGAGAGACTGTCAAGATACCCGCTTTCTGCACGACAGGCACCCAATCCTCAGGGATTCCCAACGCGGTGAACTTAGAGACAGGGTCTTTCGTCTGCGCCTTCTCCGGCTTCATCTGAGGGAAGAAGAGCACCTCCTGGATGGTCGTTTGGCCCGTCATCAACATGACGAGACGGTCGATGCCGATACCGATACCGGATGTAGGAGGCATACCGTACTCCAAAGCGCGCACGAAGTCTTGGTCGATGAACATCGCCTCGTCGTCGCCCTTCTCCGAAAGCCTCAGCTGCTCCTTGAAACGCTCCATCTGGTCGATCGGGTCGTTCAGCTCGGAGTATGCGTTGGCCAACTCCTTACCGTTGACCATGAGCTCGAAACGCTCCGTCAAGCCTGGCTTAGAGCGGTGCATCTTCGTGAGCGGAGACATCTCGACAGGATAGTCGGTGATGAAGGTTGGTTGGATATAAGTACCCTCGCAGAACTCTCCGAATATCTCATCGATCAGCTTGCCCTTACCCATCGTATCGTCGATCTCCATCTTCAGCGCCTTGCAGATCTCACGGATCTCCTCCTCGCCCTTGCCGTTGAGGTCGTAGCCGGTCTTCTCCTTGATAGCGTCGAGGATAGGCAGCCTACGGTAAGGGGCCTTGAAGTTGATCACGTTATCACCCACCTTCGACTCGTAGCAGCCGTTGGCGGCGAAGCATATCTTTTCGAGCAACTGCTCGGTGAATGACATCATCCAGTTATAATCCTTGTACTGCACGTAGAGCTCCATGCAGGTGAACTCAGGGTTGTGCGTACGGTCCATACCCTCGTTACGGAAGTTCTTGCCGATCTCGTAAACGCCCTCGAAACCGCCGACGATCAATCGTTTCAGGTAAAGCTCGGTCGCGATACGCAGGTAGAGGTCCACATCCAACGTGTTGTGGTGGGTGATGAACGGACGAGCGCTCGCGCCACCCGCGATCTGTTGCAGGATAGGCGTCTCCACCTCCATGTAGCCAGCCTCATCCAGGACGCCCCTCAGGGTCTTGTAGACCTTGGAACGTTTGATGAAGATATCCTTCACACCGTCGTTCACCACCAAATCGACGTAGCGTTGGCGGTAGCGCAGCTCAGGGTCGTCGAAAGCGTCGTAGGCGACACCATCCTTGTACTTCACGATAGGCAACGGACGGAGTGATTTGCTCAAGACCGTCAGCTCAGCCGCATGGACGGAGATCTCCCCCATTTGGGTACGGAAGACGTAGCCCTTGACACCCACGAAGTCGCCGATATCGAGCAGTTTCTTGAAGACGACGTTGTACATGTCCTTGTTCTCGTCCGGACATAAATCGTCCCTTGAGATATAGACTTGAACACGGCCCTTGCTGTCCTGCAGCTCCATAAAGGAGGCCTTGCCCATGATACGGCGGCTCATGATACGTCCCGCGATAGTGACATCCTTGCGGGGAGCGTCATCCGAGAACTCGCTCTTTATGTTTGTGGAATAATCCGTAACTACGTACTCTGCAGCGGGATATGGGTCGATGCCCATCGCGCGCAACTCCTTGAGGCTCTCTCTCCTCAAGATCTCCTGTTCACTCAAATCCAGTAAGCTCATCAGTATAAAATCTTATAAATGTGCGCAAAGATACAAAAAAAGTGGCGCAAAATGATGTTCGCGGAAAAGTTTCTGTAGAAGTGTTGCACAAAAAAAACAGAGAAGGGGGAAGGAACGAAACAAAAACCGCCGGTGCGGGAAGCACCGACGGTTCTATGAGCAATAGAATACCGATTACCAGTAAACGACCGGACAAGGGTATTTCTCCTTCACGCGGATCACGTAGATGAGGTTGATCTCATGCGACCATGAACCGTTTTTCTTCTTGCGTGAGGTGAATATGTCGTAAACATAATTGGCTTGGAAACTACCGAACTGCACACCCGCCGTGACGGAAGGCGTATGGACCTCGCTCAGGTTCGTACGATAGGATGCACCGATGATGATCGGGCTGATCAAGGCGCAGACACCCACATACAAAGCCTGGAAGACATCCTGTTTCTGGTAATAGACCGTACCGAAGAGATAGTTGCTGGAAAGGTCATCTCGGCTGAACAAACCATTTCTGTACTGCAAGTCGTGGAAGTAGGTCGCATGGGCGACGAACTTACGCTGCAACTGGTTATCCGGTTTATCCAAGAAACCGTTCTTTGGCTCACCAATATGGTAGATGGCCAAACCGGCGGTCAACTTGTTCTCTATCACATAGGAAGCGCCGGCGGAGAAGTCCGGGAAGACGCGGGAGTCGTTCTGGATGTTCTCCAACGTCTCGTTAGACACCTCCCTGTAGAAGGGATTGTACTGATCCTCGAAGACCAAATCACCCCCCAGGAAATTCGCATAGATGGAAGCCTGCACACCCAAGCGGACGAACTGGCCCTCCGTGGTACGGATCGTGTGGGAATAGATGAAGTCGAAGTCATTGATCTGATAAGTACCAGCCGCCATGTTATCATACGAATAGGCGAAGCCGACAGAACACATCTGCTTGTAGAAGTTCTGGTCGTATGAGAAGCGGACCGTGTGGTACTTGTTTCCCAGCGCAGGCCACTGCTGACGATAATTCAATCCGAAGCGGATAGCATTCGCTCCACCCGCCAATGACGGGTTCAAACTAAACGGCACATTGTTATGGTTCGAAAAAGAGTAGTCTTGGGCGAAGGAGCCCAATGACGAACAAACAGCCAATAGTATTCCAACAAAAAGTTTCTTCATTTACATTCTATTTTAGAATTGTTACATAACCTTTCCTTTCCCCGCTTTTGCCTATGCCCTTGTAGTTACTGTAGTAGTTGACGTACCAGCCATAGATCTCGTTCGGACAAGGGTGACCGTTCAAATCATTTCCATCCCACTTGTCGTCGATGGAATTGCCGACAAACACCGTCTCTCCACATCGGTTATAGATGGTGAATTGGAAGTCGTCGATATACTCGCCACCAAGGAAACGGAACACATCATTCAACCCGTCACCATTCGGCGAGAACACATTCGGTGCCCAAAAGTCCTTCCAGACATACACATAACTTGAATGTTGGAATACACATCCATCTTCACTGCGAGCCCTCATATAGACTCTAAAGGAATCCTCCGTGACAACATCCACGTCATTGTACATGTACACGACATCCTCGCCCTCGAGAACATCGGACCCATCTCCAGGATCCCACGACCATTTCGTGTTTTTAGGGAAAAAGCCTCTAAAATGAACGGTAGGATCTTCCCTTTCTATCACAGGAGGAAGGATCTGGAACGTCATCTCGTTGTGATCTTTCGGTTTAATCAACATAGAATCGGTCCCTTGGCAACCATTCACATCAGTACCCACCACATACACCATCGTAGGTTCGTCTATCAATGCGTCTAAATCGTAAGAGGATGTGCCTGAAATAGTTACATTCTGCGGATCGCTGCTCCATACATAATATGAAGCGCCTTCCGCTTCCATAAAGACCTCGGTCGGGTCTCCGGGACAACCCTTCTTACGAACTTCCTTCAAAGATACATTTAAATCTGGATAAACCTCTACTTTAATCGTTTTTTTTGCATAACATCCGTCAATTAATCTTCCTTTGACCATGTAAGTCGCTGAATTTGACAAGGAATAGGAGATCGTGGCGGTACTATCTCCGGTGGACCAAACATACTCGTCGGCTCCCGATGCGGTCAGCGTAAACGACTGGTTTTTGCACACTGTGGTCTCCCCCATCACGTTCAATGTAGGCATCGGACTAACGGTCACATAGATGTCGAGCGTCGAGGAACAATCGCCCTCCGAGCCGATCAACGTAATCAGGGTATTATTTTCTGGCGTATATACCAAACGTTCTCCGTCTTGGATGAGGTTATCGGTCTTCTTCCACGTGTAGTTGGAGGCTCCCGCCGCCAAGAGCACCACATCATCCCCCTGGCAGACGTTCGTCTCACCTGTGTAGGAGAGAACCGGCGGCAAGACGGTGTGTACCTTCTTCGTGGCCGTTCCGGAACAGCCATGGGAGTTCCATGCACGCACCTCAAAGAGTTTTTCGCCTACGACAGGCTCGGTGACTTGCGCCTCGGTCTCGCCCGTGCTCCAGATGAATTGGGCAAGGTCATCACCCGTGGCCGTCAGTGTGACGGAACTGTTCTCACACACTTTATCGGCACCCTCTATCGTGATGAACGGATTCGGGCTGACCGTGAATGGCACCTCCACCTTGGTCGCACATCCATTCTCGTTCGTACCGACCACCGTGACGGTAGCGGAGAGCGTTGGCTTGGAGGCGAAACGGTCACCATCCGTCAAGGCATTCCACACGAAGGAGTCAGCACCCCGCGCGATTAGATTCAAGGAGTCTCCCTGGCAGAGATCGGTCTTGCCATCCACCCAGACAATCGGTGCCGGAAGCACCGTGACCGGAACGTCCACCCTCGCCGTACATCCGCCGGTCGTTCCCTCTACCCAGAGGGAGAGGTTGGTGTTCGGCGTGGAGACGAATGTGTTAGAGGTGGAGCCATCGTTCCAGACATAGGAGGAGGCTCCTGTGGCGGTAAGGCTAACAGGCAAGCCACGACAGACGGTCGTCACACCTGTCACCGCAACTTCCGGCAATGGTATCACATCAACCTTCAGATAACGCTTCGTGAAACACCCGGACAGGCTATCGGTCCCCACCACCTCAAAGGTAGTCGTCTCGTCCATATAGGTTTGGCACGTCGCTCCCAACATTCCATTGCTCCACTGGAAGACACTGGAGCCTGACAGATCGGAGGCCACTAAGGTCACCAAGGATCCCGCACAGACACTTTCCGGACCGTCTATCGTGAATGATGGTATCGGGTGAACATTCACCTGATAGGAGGCGGAGGCGACGCATCCCTGGTCTGAGGTTCCCTTGACATAGAATATCTGACTGGATGTCAATGTCTTATCCAAGGACGAAGAGGTTTCGCCCGTGCTCCACTCGTACGAGTCGGCTCCCTGGGCGTACAATGAAACGGCCTCGCCCGCACATATCTCGTTCTTACCATAGATGGCCACCATAGGCACTGGATTGACCATAATAGGGATCTCCTCCTTCGCCTTGCACTTGCCGTTGGCGCCCTCGACCCAATACATGGTGGTGTTCAGGGTTGGCATACGGTTGACGACAGAGCCTTCCGTCCCATCGTCCCACGTGTACGATTGTGCGCCTTCCACCCATAGGTTCAGTTGCTCGCCCTCGCAGATTTCCCGGTTACCATAGACGGTCATCTTCGGAGACTGGATCACAACCTGCTTGTAATGGGTCGTCCCGACGCAACCGTTCGTGTCGGTTCCCGCCACCGTGTACGTGGTGGTTTCGAGAGGCGTAACCGTCAAAGTATCACCCGGATAGACGTTCATCCAGAAGTATTCAGCCGCACCAGAGGCGGTAAGAATGGCCTGCTCGCCCGAACAGATATCGTCCGGGCCATAGGCGGTGATCACAGGCAACGGATTCACCACCACATTCACGCACTTGGTCGTCTTACAACCCGTGGACGTGTAGGTACCCGTCACACAATAAGTAGTATTTTGCTGAGGGGTGAAATGCAGCGTGTCCCCCTCCGTCGCGGAGCTCCAGATGAACTTGTCCGCATCGCCCCACACCCAAAGTTTGGCAGGCGTGTTGAAGCAGACGGAGGAGTCTCCTTTGATATAAATTGTAGGAGAAGAGGATACACCCACATAAACCTCCTTGTCGTATTGGCAATTGAATTGGTCGATGATGCTCACCCGATAGGTTTGGCTCGTCTCGGCACGCTCCGACATAGAGATGTCGTTCGAGATGGTGTCGCCCGTCTGGTTCACCCAGAAGAACTTATTGCCGATCTGGGAAGAGAGGCAAGACAAGACGATCATATCCCCATAGCAAACCTTCTGATCCCCGTCGATGGTGAGGATAGGCTTAGGATTCACCTTCACCATCTTAGTGAAAGTGGACGAGCAACCACGGCTCGAAATGACCGTAAGGGAAACCTCATACTCGCCGCCCTCCTTATATTCGTGGCGAGGCGATGCCTCCGCGGAGTAGTAGCCGTCGCCGAAGTCCCAGCGGTAGGTCTTGATCTCATCACGCTTCACCACGCTCTTGTCGATGAAGTCGACCGTCATGTTACAAGTATCCTTATAGTCGAAGTTAGGCTCCAACACGATGGTAGTCAGCACCGTATCCGCCAAGATCTTCGTGCAGGCGGAGTTGGAACCGATCATCTCGCAGCAGTAATGCGCCCCGTCCACGATCTCGTCCTTCGGGATGACCGCCACGTTATCCGTGGAAGACAAAGGCATATAGTCGTCGCAACGGTACCAATTATAGGAGACGAAGCCCTCCGGTGCGGTAATCACCGCATCGTCGTTACCACAGTTGCGGGGGATGAGGCGCAACGGCTCCGTCTTGCCCCAGAAATAGCCATACGCCTTGTGGCTACCAGCCATCTCCGAGTCATTACCCGCATCCACCAAGCAGTCGTGGGTGATGATATCGATGACGATCGTATAGCCGATGTAATCCGTCAAATCGTAGCTCACGGTAGACCATGGCTGATAGACATAATCCTCTGGTCGTTGCTCGTCGCTCGTGTTCCGACCATGCTCCACCTTCGCCTCCGTACAAGTCGCCGGGTTCTGTATCAACGAGTTGTTGAAGCTGGCGTTACCCGAGAAGGACATACAGTTCAGCGTCACTTCCTTCCCCTCAGGGGAGTAGAGGCTCACATCCACATAGAAAGCAGGCATTTGGTAGGATTCGTGCTTGTCATTGGTAGGCACGTGAAGCACACACGCATATTTATAGGTGAACAACGTGCTCTGCTCATTCACGACGAAAGAATAGTGCATTCTCTCCGCATAGGCGCCGGCCTTCTTGTTTCGGCCCTCCGCATAACCATTATTTCTACCGATTTGTATAACCGCCTCGTTATCAGGGTTCACGTAGAAGTCACTACAAGCGATGATAGGGTCAGTCTGGCCCAAATCGCTGGAGAGCATCATTCGCTGTTCCTTCTTAGCCTGCGCCTCCGTTGTCTTCTCCCACGAATAAACGTAGCTATAAACCGCATCCTCGCCTTCACCCTCCACAACAGGGAAATACAAGCCCGTATACAAGCCCCAACCGTCCAGCGTTCCGCCGACCTTCAAGCCGTCATTCACGATGAGGTTCTCCTGTTCCCAGTCTATTTCTCCCCAATCATGCTTCTGCTGTTCCTTCGTTTTATGAGGCTTGTGCTCATCCTCCTTGCCAGCCTCTCCGCCAGCACCAGGACCATCTTCTTTGCCGCCAGCGCCAGGGCCATCTTCCTTGCCGCCAGCACCTGCGCCAGGACCGTCTTCTTTGCCACCTGCGCCTTGCTCAGCACCTGCACCGCCAGCACCCTCTTCGGCACCACCAGCGCCAGGACCATCTTCTTTGCCGCCAGCACCCTGTTCAGCGCCACCAGCACCAGCACCTGGACCGTCTTCTTTGCCGCCAGCACCCTGTTCGGCACCTGCGCCCTGTTCAGCGGCACCAGCATTCCCACCCTGTGCGGAATCGTCTTGCTGTTCATCAGGATTCTCGGCAACATCCGGGTTCTGATCGTCCTCAGGGTCGACCACATCCTCAGCTTGAGCAGTGAGCTGCTCCTCTTGATCATTCGGATTGACATCCTCCGCGTTCATATAGAAGAACGGGAAAGCACATAGGCACATCATGCCTAGAAATTTACTTCTTTTCATACACTAAAAAGCGACGCAAATCGCAACCTATTATATAAACAATACTAAAACACATTCACTATCAACAGCACAAGATCACCCCAATATATATATCAATGACACACTCAAAAGCGTATCGGTTTATGGTCTTATCTCAAAACGACGGCCTATATCATACCGTCAAAACAATCAGTCATTATATAAACAACCGCACTCCAAAAATAGTAATTGAATCCATAAAACACAATGTATCAGCGGCAAATACAACGAAGACGCATTTATCGTCAGCCAACGGACGTTTTTTTTAGGCGAAAAACTCACAACAAAACAGTAGCCATCAGAGCTTCTAATCCGCTATGGCAACAGGAAGGTAGTTTCCTTATATTGTTGGTGTTAGTTAGGGGGGCATTTTCCTTCCCCCTGAGTATCCATCAACGATTTGTATAAACGTTTTCAATTCCACAGGGAGCAGAGCCCTGACACGATGGATTATGCCTTGCCCGAGTAGGTCAAGACAGAGAGGTTGTCCTCGCGGAGAAGTTCAGCGGAGACATCCAGCAACATCTCGGGCGTGATTTTATCCAATTGGTCCGCCACGTAGTCGAGCGACTCGAACTTGTCGAAATAGAGGAAGCTACGCGCCAAGGATATGGATAGGTTCTCCCGATTCTCCTGGGCTATCGTCAGTTGTCCCAGCCACTGCTTCTTCAGCTGCTGCAGCTTATGCGGGGGAATCAGTTCGGTGTACATGCGCTTCAGTTCGCCCAAGACCAAGGAGGTGCACTTCTCCCTGTTCTTCTCGTCCGTCCCGAAATAGACGGAGAAGATGCCCGTGTCCGAATAAGGGGTAAATACCGATTCCACATTATAGGCCATACCGTTCCGCTCCCGCAGCAGGAGATTCAGCCGGCTGTTCATGCCCGTTCCTCCCAATATATTGTTAACCAAGCCAAAAGCCAGACGACGATCATCGTTCAGGTCGAAGGCACGGGTGCCGATCATCACGTGAGACTGGCAGGTGTTCTTCCGAATAAGCTTCTGTTGCGGCACGTAGAGGGGAAGTGCACTGCGGGAGGCGTTTGAGGCCAACACCGGCACATCCATGAAATACTTCTCCGCCCAGCGCTCGATACGTTTGAAATCGATGTTGCCGATAGAGAAAAACAATATCCTGTCCGCCGAATAGGTGCGGTCCACGAACCTGCGGACATCCTCCGAAACATAGTGTTTCAGGGCTTTCTTATCGCCCAAAATATATCGTCCCATCGGGGAGCCCGAGAAGATCATGTTCTCAAAATCGTCGTAGATCAGTTCGGACGGAGAATCCTTGTAGGACTGTATCTCGTCGATGATGACATCCACCTCCTTGTCCATCTCCTTCTGAGGGAAGGTGGAATGGAAGACCACATCGGCGCAGAGCTCCATCGCCCGTTCGAAGTGGGTAGTCAGCACCGTGGCGTAGACGAAAGTCTCCTCCTTGGTCGTGTAGGCGTTCAGTTCGCCCCCCACCGACTCCACACGGTTCAGGATATGCCAAGCCTTGCGTTTCCGCGTACCCTTGAAGAGCAGGTGCTCGACGAAATGCGCCATGCCGGACTCCTCCGGAAGCTCGTCGCGCGTACCCACGTTCACGACGAAACCGCAGTAGGCCACCGGGCTTCTGTCACGCATGTGCACCAAGCGGACACCATTAGGCAGTTTTTTGTATGATATAGGGGGCTCCTTCATCCACGATCCTCCATCTTTTTCAGTTCCTCGGCGGCTATCTCCACCTTCTCGTACCACTCCTTGCCGAAGCGGCGGATCAGTGGTTCCTTCAAGAAAACATAGAGCGGGACGTTCTCCTCCTGTCCTTTGGCGAAAGCGCAACGGCAGACCTTCCAGCGATGAACGTTCAGAGCCACCGTCCCATTCCGGAGCGTCTCCAAACGGACAGGGTAGAGATGGCAGGATATCGGTTTGTAGAAATCGACACGGCCCTCCTTGTAGGCCCTCTCGATGGCGCACTTGCACATGCCATCCTCGTCGAAATAGGCGAAGACGCACTCACATCCGTTCACGATGGAAGTGACCAAATCACCGTCCCCATCCACTGTGGAAAAGCCTTGCTGCTTTATCACCTCGCGTGACTTCTCCGGCAGTTCGTCCCACACGACGGGCAACACCTTCTCCAGTTCCGGCAACTCCTCCCGCTCCAACGGGGCGCCGGAGTCACCCTCCACGCAACACTCTCCCTTGCATACGGACAAGTCGCAACAGAACCTCGTGTCGAAGAGGTCCGTGGAAATGATCGTGTCATCGATTTGAATCATCATAATCCCTACCCTTTATGTTTCATCGCTATTTTCATGCGCGAAAGTAACGTAAATTTTGCTCATTTAGCGTCAAAGAAAGCATTAATCCACCCATTTTTTCACAAAAAAAGCATATATTTGCCCGATTTTATACGGATGGACAAACCATAATTCTAAGAAATGATTGTTAAACGTTTCACATTCAACATATTGAACGTAAACACCTACGTGCTCATAGACGAAAAGACCAACGAAGCGATCGTCATCGACCCTGGTTGTCAGAGCGCTGAGGAAAGGGAAACATTCAAGGATTATATCATAAGCAATAATCTAAAAATCAAACGGGTGATAGACACGCACCTGCACTTCGACCACATCTACGGGCAACGGTTCGTGGAGGAGACGTTCGGTGTGGGAGCGGAGGCCTGCAAGAAGGACATCACCTTCCTCAACCACTACCAAGATCTGCTGGTCATGTTCAACATGCCGATGGACGACGAGGCGTTGCCGCTCAAAGGATACTTGGAGGACGGCGACGTGATAGAGGTGGGAAGCATCCGCCTCAACGTGCTGCAAGTGCCGGGGCACTCCCCTGGAGGGCTCGCCTTCTACGAGGAGAAGGAGCATTGCGCCTTCGTGGGAGACACCATCCTGGAGGGAGGCATCGGAAGGACGGACATGCACCGAGGCAACTACGACACCCTGGTGAAGAGCATCAAGGAGAAACTTCTTCCCCTACCCGACGACACCATGCTCTACAGCGGGCACGGAGAGCCAGCCACCTTGGGACATGAGAAGGAGACCAACCCGGAAATCATAAAGATAATTAAGAGTTAAGAATTAAAAGTTAAGAGTTTAACCTACATATAACTAAGCTATTATGGGATCATGTTTAGAGAATAAGCGTTACAAGATGATGAAAGTGAAGGAAGGCGAATACGTTCCTGACGTGGAGGACACCTTTCCTGAGGACGATCCGTTCGTCCACAAGCTCATCTACGAAAACATATACAACGAGGTGTTCGACGAGAACTACCCGTACTTGGACGAGTCATTCAAGTGGAAGGTCGGACATGTCTGGGCCCTTTTCCGCGCCTACTTCATCTGCTTCTGGGTCAACCCGCTGATTTTCGGACTACGCATCAAGGGCAGGGAGAATCTGAAGAAATACAAAAAAGAGTTGAAGGATGGTGCGATCACCGTCTGCAACCACGCCTATCGTTGGGACTTCCTCGCCGTATGGCAAGCCTCCAAGCGTTTCAGGCTATGGTACCCCGCTTGGGCGGACAATTTCCAGACGAAGGACAGGGACAACATGCGCCACACCTGCGGCATACCCGTACCGAAGAGCATGAGCGCGATGAAGAAATTCAACCAAGCGTTCGACACGCTCCACGAGCGGAAAGCATGGATCCACGTCTTCCCGGAGGAGTGCAGATGGAACAACTACAAACCACTGCGTCCGTTCAGGAAAGGAGCCTTCATTTTCTCCTACAAATACCAGATGCCAATCGTGCCAATGGTCATCACCTACCGTGAGCGCACAGGGCTCTACAAGTTCTTCAAGAAGGACGAACCATTGTACAACATCACCATAGGCGAGCCCATCTACCCAGACATGAGCCTGCCGAGGAAGGAGTCCGTCGACGAAATGCGCGACAGGGTCCACGCCAAGATGGTGGAACTCGCAGGCATCATAGAGAACCCATGGCCAAGTGTCCAACCCAACGATAAAGGCTAACATGAAAACTCCGCTGAAACTATCACTACTCACCTTGCTCACCATGGCAACGATCTTCACCGCATGTGACTCCAACTCATACGGGCCCACATGTCCGTACATCACCTACGTGGGACGCGTGGACAAGAGCAACCCCAACTTCGTATCCTTCGCCTACCCTGGCGTATCGATCCATGCCGAGTTCAGGGGAACCTCCATCACAGCGAGGTTCAAGGACTTCGCCCAGCAGGGAATGCACAACACATTCTACTGCATCATCGACCAAGGCGAGCCACAAAAGATCGTGCTGAGCGAGAGCCAATACGAATACATATTGGCTTCAAGGCTAAAAGACACCCTGCACAAAGTGGAGCTCATCAAACTGACGGAGAGCCTTGTCGGAGAGGTAGGTTTCTGCGGATTCTATGTCGGAGACAAGCTAGACGACGCCTTCCTCGTATGCAACGATCCTCTCCCAACGTTGAAGATGGAGTTCGTGGGCAACTCGATCACCTGCGGATACGGGAACGAGCTCTCCTCCATGACCCCGAAGCAAGGGTTCTCCCCTCTCAATGAGAACAATTACTATGCGTTCGGAGCCATCACCGCGAGGGAGTTGAATGCGCAATACGTATGCACAGCCTACTCCGGCAGAGGAGTATGCAGGAACTACGAGGGAGATTCCGAGAACACTATCCCTCAGTTCTACAACCGAACGATCGCCACGAAGCCAGGCTCTAAGTGGGACCATAACGACTACATCCCCGACATCCTGGTGTTGAACATCGGAACGAACGATTTCGGTGCGGAGACCACCACCAAGATCCCGGTAGACTCCATCCAGTTCATCGCCGAATATACCGCCTTCCTGCAAAGGATGAGAGGCTACTACCCGAACGCAGAAATCATCTGCGCCGTCGGTCCGATGACGAACGACGATTCCGACCTCTATCCGAAGCAGCTGACACGCTACAGCCAATACGTACTTTCCGCCATTAAGAACGTAGGCGGAGAGAGCAACCACGTCTACTATTTCGAGACCGAACCACAGAAAGGTCCCTACGGAGAGGATTACCATCCGACCATCGCCACCCACCAGCGGATTGCTAACGAATTGGTTTCCTTCATCATAGAGAACAAGTTGGTGAAAGTTGAAAATTAGTGCAAAAATTATCCCCAAGATATTTGGAAACTACGGGGAAACAAATTACCTTTGCACCGCAAAAGAGAAAGAAACACTCTTCCTTAGCTCAGTCGGTTAGAGCACCTGACTGTTAATCAGGGGGTCCTTGGTTCAAGTCCAAGAGGGAGAGCAAAAGAGGCTACGACAAAACGTTGTGGCCTCTTTCTTTTTTAGGGAGACAAGAGACTACGCCATACACACATTTAGGGAATGTAACCAGCCTCAAATAACCATAAATAGCGATTTTTCAGACGGCAACACCTGCTTACCTTTGCAATGTTCAAAGGAACAATAAACCACAAAAAAAAGATTGTCCACACATCGGAATGGAAGGCTCAATACTGTACAAAAAAAGTAAGCCATAATGAATAAATATAACGTCTTCACATATCCAAGGACAATTACCACATAAGGCAAGAGTTTTTGTCTGGGAAGATCATTAGCGGGGAACAGTTTTGTTTTCCGCTGCTCTTGTTCGACAGAGCCCCGGCCACGAACAATCCACAAAAAAAGCAGTCCGCCAGGCAGGGCTCACGAAACGTCTAGAAAAGCCGCTGCAGCACTTTTTTATTCACGAGGTGGAAGCAATAGGCCAATATTCCCGAAATTATAAACACGATCATCCACGAAATAGGTTTACAGAAATGAACATACAGATGCCCCAATAGGATATAGACATAAGTATGGCACATATACAATTCGAGGGACAACCCACCGATGAAGGTGAAGACCTTGGCGGCCCTTCCCAACTTTTCGAAACAGAGGGCAAGCACAATGCACAGCACCGGCGTTATGATTATAAACGGATAATAGTACAACGAGCAAGGCCTCATATACTCCAAAAAGAATTGCTCGCACAGATACAATGCAACAAACGAAGCGATGGTAGCCACCAAAGCAATAATTTTATGGCTCCTACGCAGAACGATAGAGCAACCATCCTTCGCCCAATGTCCAAAGATCGCACCGATAAAGAAGATCGGTATTCTCGCATAAGCCAAGATGGTCAATCCGCCCACCTCTTCATTGTCGTAGACGCACTCGCACAACAAAGCATAAGAGATCATCAACAGCAGTCCGAAGCCTATTGCAATCAGGGGAACCTTAATGCCATACTTCTTGAACAGTTTGAAATAGAAGGGGAATATAGCATAAAAGACCAAGATACAAGAGATATACCAAAACAAGTATGGTTTCCCGTCACCCCAGAACCAAAAGCCCAACGTTGAGGCTTGCCAAACCATTTCGTAGAGACCTGCGGCATTAAAATTTCTGCGGAGCAAGAAGAGGCAAATGACGAAGAGCCAAAACTCCGGCAATATACGGGCGAAGCGTCTCTTGTAGTAGTGTTTCAGACTGGTCTCTTTCGACATTGAGAAGTACAATCCAAAGCCGGAGAGGAACAGGAAAATGTCCACTCCACCATAACCAATAGACTGAATAAAATCCAACAAGAGAATTCCTGTATGCTCAGGAATGTGATGAGGCATAATCCACAATATGGCGAAACCCATCAAAGCGCCTCTGTGCTTAGAAAGCAACTGAAGATAATAATTCATAACCGGACAGCAAGCGTAATATGTATTTATGGCACAAATATACTAAAAACAAGCCAATATTCTTGATCAAACGAATTAAATATTACGAAAAAACATCATCGGCAGATTCTCTTCCAAGGAGGAACCCTCTCAGCGCCATCACTCTCCATAGCGAGGAGAATCCTCCGCAACCATACGACCCTCTTCGTCGTACTCCTCACCATAGGCGGGCTTGAGTTCAACCTTTTTACGATGCAGGTCGAGAAAAGCCTCGTTCAGCAAGAAGAGGATACCCTCCAGGGTCTGTTGACGAACGGCAGGTTTCAGTTGGCACTCCCAGACCACCATGGTCCGCCAGCCGATGGCGCGCAGTTTATCGCGCACCTCCTCATCCCTCTCCTTGTTGCGGGTGATTTTATTCTCCCAGAAAGCGACATTCGACTTAGGCATCCTACCCTGTTGGCAGATATGTCCGTGCCAGAAACAGCCATTGATGAAGATTACCGTGTGATATTTCTTCAGAACGATATCCGGGGTACCAGGCAGGGTGCGGACGTTCACACGGAAGCGGAACCCATTGGCGAAGAGATACCTGCGCACAATCATCTCAGGCTTCGTATTCTTGCTATGAATACGAGACATCGTCTTGCTTCGTTGCTGGGGAGTAATCTTATCCATAAAAAAAACGGAGCGCCACGAATGTAACGCTCCGCCTAAACATCTATTAAATCATCTAAAGTTAATCGAACTAGTTGCCCTTGGCGCATCCGCCTCAAACTCCTCACCATCTGTATAGGCGCCATCCAACACGAAGGAAGAGCTACCCACAGCTTCGCCAGAGAGTTTACCGCCCACTTTGTAGTAGTAGGTGTCACCCCGAGTGTTTGAGAAAGACATGCTCAATTTGGTAGCCTTGGCTGACGAGAAGCCTCCCTTGTGAGAGAAGATCACCGTCCCCTCCGCATCCGTCACTTGGAAAGGAGTGCCGTCATAGGAGAGATCCATGAACGTACCATAAGACGAGCCAGAGAAGCCGAGGTTGTGTTTATACTTGCCGAGGCTCACATAAACACCACCTTTGGAAGCGATTGGCGCAGAGATTCCATAGCCCGTCTCGGAGTGAGACGCGAGGAAACCACCGTTGCAAACCATCTTACCATTCATCTCCTCATCGATAAAGATACCATCGTTAGAGAGGCAATCGATAGTGACAACCGCACCCTCATTCACCTCCACGTTGCCATCCGACACAATGCCATAGGCACCGTTTTCGGTAGCGGAACAGATGATGGTGACATCGCAGTCGCTCAGAATCACCTTTCCGTCCGCCTTGATAGCGGAAGAGGCCTTCGTTTTAGGCTTATCCGTACCCGTAACGTATGAGAAGAGAGGAGCATCGTTCTTCAACACCAGTTTAGCCCTCTGACCGATGACCACATCCACATCAGCGCCGATCAAACGTGCGCCAACAGCCTTGCTGGTCGCAGAGAGATTACAACTTCCCCCCATGAGGCTGAGAGTACCGCCCGCCTTGATAGCTGTAGTATTCGTGACACCATCTCCGCTTTCATAAAAAGAAGATCCCTTCAACGTGCCTACCACACTTCCATCCCTCATGGTGAAATCACCATCTATCTTGATGAAACGAGCGCCCTGTCCGGAAAGTTCAAAAGTGATATCTCCGCCATTAATATAGCATGCGCCATGTTGCGAATCCGTAATGGTATCGCCCTCTTCATCCACGAATTCAGTTTCCACATCAATGATCTTCACATCATCCAACGAAGAGGTAGCTTGCAGTTTACCGTCATCAATCACGAAGTATCCATTTGTGACATTCAGACCTCCACCATTTAGGGTAAGGGAACCGCTCTTCATAAAGAAGTAATCATTCGCCCGTATGCAATCGCCCAATTCAGAGCTAACGTTGATGGTTCCACCCTCGATCACAATATAGTCACCCGATTGGATGGCACGTTTCTGTTTTGCAGTTACGGTCAAAGAGCCGCTTGACTTAGAGAAAATAATCTGGCCCTTGCTTCTGAGCACCGCATTGCAAGTGTCATTCGCAGAATCTGTCAGCGTATTTTTCCCTTTTAGTTCAATAGACATCGCCTTTCCCGAGAAAGAGCGGATCGGAGGAAGTTCCTTCTTGGAGGTCAGCGTCAAGCCATCCATGATGACCTTGAACTTGCGCTCGGAATCGATCACGAAATAGCCGTTGGAAGAAGAACCGGAAAGGACAAAGACGAGATCCTTGTAATAAGCCTTCGAGTTCACGTTTACGCAGGCGCCATCGGTCTCAATCGACACGACAGACTTGTACGGGTTAACACATTTGACGCTATTGTCGGAGTAGGTGATAAACACCGTATCCTTAGGAATCAGATCCTTCACATCCATGAAAGTGATGCTGTCCAACGACGTGAAAGGAATCTCCGAAACATCATCATCCGATTTGTAGACCTTAGCGCTACTCTTTCCACACTTCAAACTATCCACCTCCTCACAATCCGCAATAGAAGTCTTTCCCGTCGATTGATGGATGAGCATAGAATACTCAGCCCACGCAAAAAACGAGAAGGACAATGCTAGAACTGTGAATATCTTTCTTTTCATAACTTGCTAATTTTAACAGATTTACCAGACACTGAAATTACATAAGCGCCAGATGGAAGTGATGACAAATCGATTCCCTCTTCAGCATACTTGTATTCGCCCACCAACGCACCATTGGCATTGTAGACAGATACATTCTCTCCGCTATTCACCCCTGCGAGGAACACAACATCCTTCACCGGATTAGGGAAAGCGGTGAAAGCGATGGCATCGGAAGCTTGTCCGGCAACACCCACTGATCCAGACTTGAACGTGACCTTTCTGATGGTTGAGACGTCTACCGCGACAGACTTGGCACCGTTCTTCTCAGTAATCATCAATTTATCACCCTCAAAATAAAGTTTGCCTGATTCTGAAACGCTATAAGAACTGGATTCACCATTCTTGCTCAGAATAGAGACCGTAGTCGCCGCCTGCACTGAAAATGAGCACAGAGCAGAGAACAATATCATTCCAAACAATCTATTTTTCATGTTCTTCATATCTTCAAATTTATATGGTTCGTAATAATGTTAATTCACTCCTAATATCGATTGCTTTTAGATTACAATTATAATTATTTTTTCACTCATCAGGAAACAGTACCCTCTTTTTTGATAAAAGGTTGGCGCATTTCGCAATGGGCCAACCAAATAATAATATATAGAACAACACAATTTAGGGTCAAATTTCACTGATGGACGAGAACCGCCTCTTCAAAGGCTCTTCTCTTTCCACGGCGCTAAAATAGTAAAAAAGTTTCATATTTCACGCAAATGAAACAAATTTCGCCATTAAAAGGTATCAAATGCCTACCTTAGCATTACAAAAGTAGGAAATTACTTACACATCAATAAAGATATTCAACGAAAACATAAAGTGTTTCAACCAAAGAGCGACACATCAAAAGGACCTCAACCAAACAATTGTTCCAAAGTCTCCAGATCCACGTCGGCGAACGGATTATTCGAGTTCACGAACATATCTGACAGTTGCAGTTTCTCCGTCTGTAGATCATGGATTTTCTCCTCCACCGTATCCTTCGACAGGAAGCGATAGACGAAGACTGTTTTTTCCTGTCCGATACGATGGGCCCTATCAACCGCCTGCATCTCCGCCGCGGGGTTCCACCAAGGGTCTAGAATGAAGACATAATCCGCCGCCATCAGGTTCAGGCCCACGCCTCCCGCCTTCAGGGAGATGAGGAAGCATACCACAGACGCGTCTTGTTGGAACTTGTCCACCTCCACTTCCCTGCGCTGCGTCTCGCCGGTCAGCTTGGCGTATTTGATATCTTCCGCATCCAGCCGTTCCTGCAGCAGGTTCAGATGGCGGACAAACGAGGAGAAGATCAACACCTTATGGCCCTCCTCTTTCAGGTTTTGGATGCGGCGGACCACCTCGTTCATCTTTTCGGACTCCACCTCACAATCTTCGAAAAGAAGCTTCGGATGGTTGGAGAGCTCCCTCAGTTTGGTCAACGAGGACAAGGCGAGGATGGAGTTTCGGTTGACGCCCGACTCCGAGATCGCCGTCATCAAGCTATTCCGCACCATGGATTTCTCACGTTCGTAGATCTCACGATGCGCTTCGTTCATATCGCAGTACACCAATTGTTCCACAACAGGCGGAAGGTCTTTCGCCACCTCCTCCTTCGTCCTGCGCAACAGGAAAGGTTTGATGAGCAGCTTAAGTTTCTCCGCACGCTCCTCGTTGCCATGCTTCATGATTGGATTCGCATAGACCTTGCGGAAAGACTCCGCCGATCCCAACACGCCATGGTTCGCCAAGTTCATCTGCGCCCAGAGATCCTCCAAGGAGTTCTCGATCGGCGTACCCGATATGCAGAAGAAATGGGAGGCGTCTAGTTGCATGAGTGCCCTGTAGGCTTGCGACGAAGCGTTCTTCACGTATTGGCTCTCGTCCATCACCACGCACTCGAAGTGGTATTTTTTCAGGGTATCTATATCGTTCCGCAACAACCCATACGTGGTGAATATCAAGTCATAACGGCCGAACGTGCTCACCAGCGAAGCAGCCGATACCCTCTTCTCCCCCGCATAGAGCAAGTGGGTAAGCGAAGGGGCGAACCGTTTCTTTTCGTTCACCCAATTGAAGAGCAACGAAGCGGGCATCACGATCAGCGAGGCGGATCTCCGTTCCTTGCGGGGAGTGACACGGCGAACCTGTTCCGAACGAGTAGACACAGGTTGGTCGAACAGTGAAGGCTGTGCCGTCGCATACGGCCAATCGACCGTGACGAACTGCGTATCATCCGAAGCCTGCTCCTCCACATTCCCCGAATAGATCCTCAAGAAGAAGGATAGAAACTGTAGCGTTTTACCCAAACCCATATCATCCGCCAAACAGCCACCCAATCCATTCTCATAAAGGCCCACCAGCCAGGAATAGCCCACCTGTTGGTAGTCACGGAGCGTCGCCTTGAGATCGGAAGGGACCTCGACACTCTTCTCCAGCAATCCACGGAAGGAGCGGACGGAGGAGGAACTGTTCGCATCCAGCATGCCGACATGACACTTCGCCAGATTGAGGAGGTTCTCGTCCGAATCGTTCACCTCGGCGAAGATGAAGAAATCCTTGTACTGGGCGAACCAAGGTTCAGGTATAACGAAGATCTTGCCCGAGCGCAACATGTACTCACGATTGCCCTCTATGATGTTCTGGCGCAAGCAGGCGAAAGGGAAAGACTCATCCCCCACCCGCACCACCGCGCGGATATCAAACCAATCATGCTCCTCATTGAGGGTCACGTCGAAATCCATCATGGGAGAGGCGAAGGCAAAATCAGACTTGTTCAGTTTCTGTTGAATGGAGAAGGGACTCAGTTCCTGCTTGTGCTCCACGACGAAGGTTATGGTCTCATGCAAGCCCGAGCCTGGTGTATCCGCCCCATAGGCGTAATAGTAAGTGCCATTCTGCCGGAAACCCATCTCCAGCAGGGAGGCGGCGAATTGTTTCTCCTCCTCCAGATGGCGCTCCACGACGGAGAACCGATACTCCTCATCCTCCGACAGCGAGACGAAGCGTCTTCTTGCGGAGGCAAGGTCGCACGAGCGTCCATCATAATCGAAGCTCAGGCGGAAGGCGGCATGCATGGAGAGGTCCTCCTCCAATGTCAGAACAGGACGAGGCGACACGTCACAGTAATCCACAGAGAAACCATGCGCCTCAACATCCTCCTTCTCCAACGTAGGCAGCACGAACGTCTTCATGTAAGAGGGGACGGTACGTATCTGAACATCCACCCCCTCCTTCTCCATGAAAGGGAGCAGACGTTTATAGGGCATTGCCTCAAACAAGCAGAGTTGCTTAGCGCAGACGAAGCAGAGGGGTTCCGAAGAGAGTCGGATGATGGAGCGTTTCGCTTGGCGGAAAAGAATCTCCGTCGTCCCCGAGAAGACCTTCAACGTATAGGTCATCTTCTCTGTTCCGAGATGGAAGGTCGGCACAGGGCGAGCCATTTGAGGCAAGATCTGAACACGATCCGAGCAATAGACACCCGAGAAGTTCTTCTCGCGCAGATAAACCGGTATCTCCGTACCCCGCAACAGGTTCGCCACCTCATAGTTGGTATGTTCAATGAACGGCTGAATCTGAGGGTAATTCTCCTTGTTGTGGAGGTACTTCGTCTGAAATTCAGCCACAGACAATTTCTCCTTCACGAAGATCCGCATCACGAACTGTTCCGCATACTTCTCGCAAAGGCGCACGATCTTCACTTCCCTATCGGAGAGGCCTTCCAAGGGAAAATCCGCCCCACCCAAGCGAAGGCACTGCAACGTGTCCACCTGGGCATCATCAGAGAGCAAGCAAGGCTGGAACCTGTAGCCCCATAGACGATGTTCGGAAATAACGACCGCAAACATACTGTATATCGTGCTGTATAGAGACAATAAGGGCTGAAACCCAATGGATTTCAGCACCTTACATAGTTATTATTTTGTCAAATAGTTCTCGCTGATAGAGCGGTTATCCATCACACGTTGGATCGTGTCGGCGAAGAGAGGCGCAATAGACAAGATGTGCGCTTTCTTACAATTCTTATGGAAAGGAATTGAGTTCGTGAAGATGATCTCCTCCAAGCTAGACTCATCCACACGGGAGCTGGCAGGATCAGACATGACAGCGTGGGAAACGAGCGCACGTACAGAGAGCGCGCCAGCGTTAGACATGATGCCAGCGGCCTTTGTCAACGTTCCGGCAGTGTCCACCATATCATCCAAAATGATCACGTTCTTATCCTTCACATCACCGATCACCGTCATTTCGCTAACCACGTTAGCCTTCTCCCTGCTCTTGTGGCAAAGCACCATTGGGCAACCCAAATATTTAGAGTAAGAGTTCGCTCTCTTAGAGCCACCAACGTCAGGAGACGCGATGACCAAGTTCTCAAGATTCATGGATTGGATGTATGGCAAGAAGACCGTAGAAGCGTAGAGATGATCCACAGGCACGTTGAAGAAACCTTGGATTTGGTCGGCGTGAAGATCCATCGTGATCAAACGGTCAATACCAGCGACAGTCAACATGTCAGCTACCAATTTCGCACCGATAGCCACACGAGGCTTATCCTTCCTATCTTGACGAGCCCAACCGAAGTAAGGGATTACAGCGATGATCTTGTAAGCGGAAGCCCTCTTGGCCGCATCAATCATCAAAAGCAACTCCATCAAGTTGTCCGCACATGGCACGGTAGACTGAACTAAAAAAACATAATGGCCGCGCACAGACTCCTCATAGGAGACTCCGAACTCACCATCTGCAAATCTCTGCAAATTGATTTTACCTAATTCGCAACCTAAACAGTTGCATATTTCTTCTGCCAGATACTTTGTGTTGGATCCGGCAAAAACTGAAAAAGGATGTTGACTGTCCATTATAACTCTTTTATGATTTTTTTTGTAGACGCGAAATTAATACAAAATCACGAACAATTGTGTCATATAACATAAAATTTAAACCAATAATCACGGATTTTTCACTTGCTCCAAAAGACGAACGCAAGGATTTACTATTTAACTATTTACGATTTACTATTTAAAGACATGGCACGCACGATGTTCACTCTCCTCTTCTAAGAGAAACCACCACGAACAATATTCCGAAGGTTCCCCGAAGATGATGCATCTGTGCGAAACTTATCCTATAAAACAATAGCAATCAACAAATTAAGCGCATTACCCAAATATAAAAACGCTTAGAATTGGAAGTAAATGAACTTCTGGAGATCAGCCGTGATGAACTGGTATATGATGAAGATTGCGAGCAGCACATAGACGGCCATCAAAGGCAATGGTGTGGTGGCGAACCACAATCTATAGCGACGTTTGAAATGTTCCGGCAACCAGTGGACAATCATACCGAAGACAAAGAGCGAGAAGACATAGCGGTATTCCCAAATCATATTAGGGATGACCTCCGTATTCCACTTCGTACCGATCTGAGTGACCATATCCTTGGCGGTCATCCAAGCCTGCTCATTCGCCTGTGCGGGGTCTAGGTTAGAGCCTGCGCGGAAGAAGAGACGGGTCCATGTGATAAAGACGAAAGTCTGCAAGACAGCCCATACGGTCGCCAAACCCTTCATCTCGGCCGTTCCCTCGAAGAAGTGGTACAACATGCGAATGAAGGAACCGAAGGCGATGACGCCCATCCAGATCGCAGCAATGTTCCATATCGGTGCGGGGAAGAACTTCGCCAAAAGGATGAATACGACAGCGATCAGCAAGGAGACCCACGAACGGACATAGACGTTCATGTCCTTCCAGAATCGATAGACGATCATACCGATACCATTCAGACCACCCCAGATCATGAAATTCCAGCTGGCGCCGTGCCACAAACCACCCAACAACATGGTATTCAATCGGTTCATATTGGAAGTGAGGTTCTTTTTCTTCTCCGGGTACTTGTAGCAATTGATCGTGACGATCAGTGCGATGGCCAAGACAATGATAGCCACCCAAATACTACCGGAAAGAATCATACCCACCAATGAGATGGTGATGATGCAAGAATAGGTTCCGAACGAAGCGGTACGGTTTCCTCCCAACGGAATGTAGAGATAATCCTGCAACCACTTCGACAAGGAGATGTGCCAACGTTTCCAGAACTCGCCCGGGTTGGTGGCCTTATAAGGAGAGTTGAAGTTCTTCGGCAAATAGAAGCCCATCAACATAGCCAAGCCGATAGCGATATCGGTGTAACCCGAGAAATCGGCATAGACCTGAAGCGAGTAAGCGAAGAGCGCCGTGAAATTCTCGAAGCCAGAGTACATGGTCGGGTTCTCAAAGACACGGTCGATGAAGTTCACCGCTATGTAGTCACTTAAAATAATCTTTTTCGCCAAACCATTCAGTATCCAGAACAGAGCGATACCGAACATCCTCCGCGATAGGAAATATTTCTTGTAGAGCTGAGGTATGAAGGAGCTGGCGCGCACGATAGGTCCCGCCACCAACTGAGGGAAGAACGTCACATAGAAGCCGAAGTTGAGGATGTTCTTCACCGGAGACACTTTCTCTCGGAAGATATCCATCAAATAGCTGATACACTGAAAAGTAAAGAACGATATACCCACAGGGAGCAGGATACGGTCGACCGTGAAATAAGGCTTGTCCGGATCCGTTGGCGAGCCCAAGGTCGCGAAGATGGATGGATGGTCCTCCAAGATTCTATTTCCTATCATCGAAAAGACATTCTTCACATCGATGTGCAATCCGAAGAGGTTCTGCATCATATCCGCGAAGAAATAGGCATACTTGAAGTAGCAAAGGCATGCGAGGTTCGTGATCAGTCCCATCACCAGCCACGCCGTCTTCCACCCCTTCTTCGAATGATAGATGAGGAGTCCGTCCACATAGTTGAAGAGGGTCGCGAAGACCAGAATCAACGTGAACCAACCACTTGTTTTATAATAGAATAGGACGCTGACGAAGAACAAGAAAGTATTTCTGAGCAACACCCTACTGTGCAGTAAAGAGAAGACAGAAAAGACCACCACAAAGAAGACCCAGAAATCAAGCTGAGTGAAAAGTAGTGGGTATTCCTCATCAAAAGAGAATATATTTTTAAGATAATTAAAAACCAAATCCATACCAGTTAATCCTTATTATTTTCCTCCAAATAAGCGCTTATCAAAGCATTGTAAAACAAATCCCCTATCAGGACATAACCCTTATGAGTAAAATGAACTTTATCTTTCGCCGCCATGCCCTCTTTCTCCCAGAGTTTCATGGAGCCCAGACCGCCCATTATTTCGAAGAGGTCCCAGACGCTTCCATTATGTTTCTCCGCAAGTTTATAGAAAGCGTCACGCGCCTTCAACCCATTCTTATTGACTTCGTAATGGGTACGGCGGTTGGCACGGACACGCTTATAGGAATCATTGTTGGTCACGAAGACATGGTAACAATCAGGCGCCACAGACTCCACCTTCGCGATGAGGGAGTCGTATCGATGAATGAACTTCTCCTCGGAGAAATTCTTCACCAACGCATCGTTGATACCGATGGCATAGATCACCATATCCGGACGAATCAGGGAGAGATCCCTGTCGAAATTCTCGCAGGATAGGTAAGAGGGGACGGTGGCCCCGTTCACACCGATGGAGCTATAGATGACTCCCGGAGCGCTCTTTTCGGGCAAGATGCCTGTGATGGTGAATTCGTGAGGCACGACATCCATTTGGTCAAAGACGATGGTGAAGGTATCCACCAAGCGGTCGAACTCAAAGGTATAGACCGACAAAACCGAGTCATATCGGGCAGCGTATAGGCACGAGTCCGTCAGACGCACAAAAGGCTCCACCATGGCTAAGGAATCCGCATAACCCATCAAAGAGAGTTTATTGCACGTCCAGCGGCTGGTACGGTTTTTACCATTCAGGCAGACCGTGAGTTCGGCAAGGGAATCAGAGGTGGTGACCGCCATACCGGTCAAACCCAAGACCGCCTTTCTATCCTTCCGCATCACATTCTTGGTGGTAGTCCACTCGCCTTGGTAAGAGATTTTATAATTAGACGGATTATTCGTCTTGGCGACCGTGTAAGGGAAGATGAGTCCGCGCCCCGGTTGGCTCACATCATTGATGGAATCGAGGTTGCGACGGATCTCGTTCGAATAGATATCGGCCTGCACGTGCGAGCCGCCGATATGCAGGATATTGATCATACCCTCGTGGCACAACACGACAGAGTCCAACTTCTTGAAGAACGCGTCACGACGATCCGTCGAGCCTGGGGTAATGATTTTATTCAGGGTATCTGAGATGAAATCATACTTGGGGACGCCACGACGAAGTAGTCCCTGTGCGGCGTCAGCGCCCACAGAGAATAAACAAACAACTATGAATAGAAGCCAACGTCTCATTTTTTCGTCTGATTCACTTGTTTCACCGTATTCACTTGTACCGCCTGCTTAGCCTGAGCCGCTTGTTGGGCTTGGGCCTCCTGCTTGGCCTTCTCTTCCTCCTTGGCCTTCATCTCATCCACCCACTTCTTGTTTCTCTTCAAGAAGCAGTAGTAGTCGTAATAGTTCATGAAGGATTGCACGAACATATCAGCGATACGTCCGGCGCCCGTCGGAGTGAAATGGATATAATCGGAAGCCGCCCATGCCGGCACATGCTCCACCCATTTGATCATGGAGTTACGTCCGCCCATCACCTGGTACATATCCCAGAATGCGGCGCCATTCTCCAGCGCAGCTTGCTTCATGCCTTCGATATTCTCCTCCAAGAAAGGATAGGTTTGGAGTTCGCCATTGATTTTCTGGGACATATCAGCTGGGCCAATCAGGATGATCATGGCACCCGGGTGCAGGTTCTTCAGATAACGGATCTGGCTGGCGATCATCTGCTTATATTTTTCCACACGATCCAAGCTGTAGATGTGTGGGGTGTAATTACCACCGAACTCCAGCAAGATGAGTTTCACATTCAACTCCCTCATGGCAGAGGAGAGGAGATGGGAGGAGATACGGGTGAAGAAGGTTCCGGAGCTACCACGGAGAGGGATGTTATCCATCGCCACACCCGAATTGCCATCCATCGCCACGCCATAGAGCTCAGCCGTACCAGAGAGGTCCAGCTTCACCTTGGAGACCATCGTGTCGAGCTTCCACGTAATGGTCGAGAACTCCGGGGTAGCCGCCTGCAACACCTGCACGGAGTCTTGCTTGCCCCACCTCAACTTAGCGGTGAAGTTCTCTCCCGTGTTACCCACCAAGAGGCGGACTTGGGAGAATTTCTTCGCACGATTGTAGACCTTGCTATTGTTGCATGTCTCAAAACTCAGTGTCACGGAGCCCTTCAACTTAGCCATTTGCGCCAAGACACCATAGTGGTCGTCCGGCAATTTCTGTCGCATCGTACCATCCGCGATGTAACGAGGCAAGCTATCCGAGAAGCCCTGCACTACCGTATAGGAACGGATCGGCTGGATGGCTGGGCACGTACCCGGACCGTAGCCTCCGAACTTCTTCTGGAACTGCTCACGGATGAAACCGGTGATACGGTCAGACTCGATCTGGGAGTCACCGTAATGTAGGATGTGGACAACCGGTCCCCTACCACAATTCTGGAGGGAGACGAACAACTTGTCCATCAAGTGGAAATCATTATTAGGGAAATAGATTCGAGCAGAACTCTTCTCCGCGAAGTGCCGGTATGACTTCAAAGTATCCTCGAAAGCCTTGCGTTCCTTCTCGTCCTGTGCCATTTGCAACTCCTTCACCTTGTCGAGAGAGTCCTTTTCGATTTGGAGACGTAGCTCCTCCTCCGCCTTCTTCAGTTTACTCTCCGCCGACTCCTTGTCCTTATTACCTTTCGAGAGCGCTTGCTTCAACGATGGGAAAGTCAAGGTTATGCTCTCCTTCTTCAATTGAGACAGGAAATCCGACTCATATTGGACAATGCTATCATCATCGATCACCATGGAAGTATCCATACCATCCCTCAGCATAGCATCCTCTAGTGAATCCAAGGCCAAACTATCCACCTTGACCATTGAAGTGTCCGCCTCGTCTGGACTTGCGCCTATCGTTATGCCCTTAGAAGGAAAAACCTGACTTATAAGGGCTAGCACAGCCAAAATCGACAAAAAGAAGATCAACGAATTATAAGCTTTCATCAATATACAATTTTACAAATGCAAATCTACAAATAAATAACTTATAAGGTTAAAAAACTCCACGACAAAGTATTAACAATGGAAAAACCACAAGGTCAAATGGCCTTTCCCGAAAAAAATTTCACTCATTCGCGAAAAAAGAGGGCAAAAGCATTGCACATTAAAATAAAAGAACTACCTTTGCACCGCATTTGGGAAATACCCGATGTGATTGGTACGGTAGTTCAGCTGGTTAGAATACATGCCTGTCACGCATGGGGTCACGGGTTCGAGTCCCGTCCGCACCGCAAAAAAGGTTGGATATGATTATCCGACCTTTTTTTGTATATAGGCCGCACCTTCGTGTCGGCACTACGTTTCCACTTGATTTTCAAAAATCATTCCGGCAGATAGCCCTTCTCCACAAGGTATTTCTTCACCTCTTGCGATGGTTTATGGTACAAGAGCAGTTGCTCCTCCCGACTCAACTGCGCCACCAGCGTGCACGGAATGATAAAATCGAAGACATTCACGCCCTCCTTTTTCACCGCGGCAGGCACGCCGACCAACAGCACATTGCTCTTGTCGCAACTCTTATTCACGACCGCATTGGCGCCGACCACCGTACAATCCGACAGGGTGATGTTTCCGAACAGCTTAGCGCCAGGCCCCAAATAGCAGTTCCTGCCCACCTTAGGAGCCGCATTGGCATAACCGGCTCCCGTGCCCAAGTGAACGCCTATATGGATACGGGTATTCTCGCCAATACTAACTCCCCCATTCATGATCACGGGTCCCAAGCAGTGAATGCCACAACCGGCGCCCAACACATTGGGCGAGATGTGATAGCCGCACTTCACCATTATATGTTTGTAATAAGGGGCGAGGAAAAGCAACTCTAAATCACGCAAGAGGCCTTTCTTGCAATTCAGGACATATTCATAGCGCCGCAACACGCGAATGAAACGATAACTGAGGTTGAACAGAAAAGAACGCAGCTTACCCTTAAAGGACGGGTGCACTGAATATGCGACCACATCTGCCTTCTTAAAAAACTCATACCTCTCCTTACTGTTAATCCGATCTTTTGAATCTAACATACCATCAATAAATTTCCATAGATGCCCCCTTCTTAGGAGTTCACCTTTTTCGCCTTGACACAATTGTGCTATCCTCTATCCAAAAAGGGCAACTTTCTTCACCGCAAAGGTACGGATTTAAAACAAGATACGCTATACAAGGGGATGGATTTTTTCGGAGAAGGGATAAAAAAAGAGGCGGACACATCACGTATCCGCCTCATATTCAGTCTCAAAAGAATCAACCCATAGGCACGCTCATCGCCTCCTCCACAAACTGGTCCCACAACATGACAACGTGGGAAGTCACCTCCACAGGATCTTTTCTGACGATTTGGACGAACTGGGCATCCACCACCAGGGCGGAGACGCCATCCGTATCGGTACGATCGCCCACCACGAGCACTTCCGAACCCTCCACCTCCATCTGCGAGAGGATCTCCCACATCAGGCGAGGCGCAGGTTTCAACGCCCCCATGTCTGGTGCGCTAAAGCAGAAGTCGAACGACGCAGGAGAAAGACCGACCGCCTCCATACGCTCCTCCGTGCGAGGATAATCCGAAAAGACAGCCGTCTTCACGTCGCGGTCTCTGAGTTTCTCCAAGAGCTCATTCACCCTCGGTTGGGCGTGATAATGCTTCTTCAAAACCTTCAGGAAGCGCCCCAAATAGTCCACCTCGTACCAGGAACGGGTCTTCTCCACAGAGCGTTTCTGCCGCTTCGCCAAGAGTTCGAAGAAAGCATTGTTAAACTTCTCTTCCGTCTCGAAGTCCTTGTCCTTCATGTACTTTCTCACAGCGCGCTCGGCACCCACATTGCGGATGTCCAATGGGTTCGCCATGATCAGATGGAAGGGATAATTCTTCTTATCGTATAATGTTCCGTCAAAATCGAAGACAATAGCCTTCACTCTTGACCAATCAATCTTCACCATTATTTCTTAACGAGATCTTTGAATTTAGCGTGACGGTTTTCATCCTGCAACAGCAAGTTCAGCTTGAACTGTCCGTCGCGGGCACCCTCTTCGATGCAACGAGCCTTGAACTTCTCGAACGACTCGGAAACGAGCAGATGGGTGAGCGGGTCATGCACACGCAAAGAGTCACGCTTAGCCTGATACTCCATGTTACGTTGCTTCAGCTTGTCGTCCACCAACTTAGTGAATGCCTCCGCTTGCTCCTGCGTAGTCTCCTGATTTTCGAACTCGTAGTAGAAGTGGTAAGCGGAAACGCTCAGGTCGGCGAAACCGATGAAGAACTTAACCGGCATGTTCAACTCCTTCGCGGCCTCCTCGACAGCACCCGTGAATTGGGTCTCGTGGAGCTTCTCGCCCGTCATCGTCACGATACCGTTGATCTTCTGTACCATGTGCACCTTAGGGATGGTTCCGTAGAAGCCCTCCACCTCGAGCAAGTCGCTCATCGTGTAGCGATAGAGACCCGCCCACGTGGTTACGTATGGGCAATATTGCTTGCCGACCTCCAGTTCATGCAGGCGCAGGAACTTAGGGTTAGGGTTTTCAAGATCGCTCTTCTCAACGAACTCGAAGTAGTGCATGTGAGGGAAGAGGACAGTACCCGTCGTATCGTCCAACACCAATCCGGCGCGGCACTCAGACGAGAAGTAGCTGAACTCCAAGTGCATCATATCCTTAGGGAAGGAGTCCTTGAACTTCTCCAAATAGAACTTCGTGTTACCGCACTTCCAAGTGTTCAGGATCTGCATGTTAGGCCAATAGTGCTTAGGCAACACAATGCCGTACTTCTCCTTCAACGCGCGGAGTTCCTTCGCGCGCTCAGGGTTTGGCTGCAGGTTCTTGCCCTTGATGATGTTTTGTCTAACCTCTTCAGGGATATTGATCTTAGCGCTGATGGTACCCTTCTCGATGTCATCCACGTAATCGTCGTAGAACTCGTTCACGTTGTTCTGCATCTCCACGATGGTGGAAGGGTTCGCGGTCACGATCAAATGCACATTGTGCTCGATACCCAAACGCATGATGCAATAGTAGCGAGCCTTGTAGTCTGAGATGGTGAAGACATCCGCAGGGGCAGTGTAAGCCACCTTGATGAACTCAGGGCAGTCACGTTGCGTCACACCTGAAACGGAGCCATATACCGTTCCGTCCGGAGCGGCACCCTCGATGGCCTTGCCCACGATGGAGACGATCTGTCCGTCGAAAGTCTTCGGGCGGTTCTTGATGAAGGAGTAGAGCCACACCTTCGTCATCTTGCTATATACGTTGGAGTAATATTCGTTCGTGATAGGAATCCACTTTGGCTCGCTGGTCGTACCGGAAGTGGTGGCGTACATCTTAGGTTTGCCAGGGAAGAGCACATTCTCCTCACCGTTTTTGTGACGCTCCACGTATGGGCGGAAATCCTCGTAGTCGTTAGACTTCACGTTTTCCTCATAGAGTTTGAACAACTCGTCAGCGCTCTTCGCTTCCAATATCTTGGCGAAGTTATGTTCCTTACCATAAACGGAATCCTTCGCATATTCCAAAATACCTCTCAACGTTTTCTCTTGCGCTTTTTTACAATCCTTGGCGGCCTTGTCCAATTTTCTCCACTGCATCTTACCTGCGATAGAGAGGAGCGTCTTGATTTTCCACGCACCTTTGGTCTTCTCTTCCATACTATATTCCTTATTTTTTAGTTATTCGTTTACATTATGGTTAAAAATCGTGCTAAGATAGTCATTTATCATAAGATTAAAAGCAAGTATAGGGAAAAATTTACCAACCAAGGATTAATCGGCCTCATCAATAAGCCGTTCTGGGGATGTCCCCCACCCCCTTTCTGTGCGACACGGTGGAGGGTTCCATCCGCAAAAAGCGGGGCCATGGGGAAGGCAAAAGAAGGCTTTTCTTAACCATTTCAACAAGAAATTGTATATTTGCAAACTATTTCAAACGGACAAATAATCTATCGACTGGCTATCTGTCCTTTGCAACTAATGGGATGTGTAACATAAATGAATATTAATTAATCAAACAGAAGCATATATGACAATGAAAATGAGAACGTTCTTGACATTCATTTTGATGTTTTTCGCCACCTGCATAGCAGATGCGGCCAACTACCTAACCTTCTCTGCGGAAGAAGAATCATCCACATTCAGTATTATGAAGTTTGGAGACAACGAACCGAACATACAATACTCCGTAGATGAAGGCAAGACATGGATAGACCTCACAGAATCCAAGACCGTCGTCTTAAAGAGCAAAGGGGACAAGGCCATACTTAGAGGAGTCAATTTCGATGGATTCTCCACAAAGGATTCATATACATATTTCACAATGAGCGGTAAAATAGCGGCGAGTGGAAATGTGATGAGCCTAATAGACAGTATAGGCGAAACAACCACTATCCCCAACAAATATTGTTTCAGCTATTTATTCAAGAATTGCGAGAGCCTCACGAAAGCCCCGGAATTACCTGCAACAACTCTGAAGGGATACTGCTATTTAAGTATGTTCAGCGGATGCACAAGTCTCACTAAAGCACCAGAATTACCGGCCACATCAATGGAAGATGTTTGCTACGGGAGGATGTTCAGTGGATGTTCGAGCCTCACACAAGCGCCCAAACTACCGGCAACAGTAATGGTGACCTCCTGCTACTCAAACATGTTCCTGGATTGTTCGAGCCTCACACAAGCGCCGGAACTGCCTGCCACCATCTTGGCGGAAAAATGCTACGCATACATGTTCTATGGATGCACGAGCCTCACGAAAGCACCGGAATTACCAAACACCGACTTAGCAGAATATTGCTATAGCTGCATGTTCGGGAATTGTACAAGCCTCACGCAAGCGCCAAAACTGCCTGCCACAAAAATGGAGAGCGCATGTTACAGCCACATGTTCTCCAACTGTACAAGTCTCACACAGGCCCCGGAATTGCCAGCCATGACATTGGCTAACAATTGTTATTTCGACATGTTCGCTGACTGTAAAAGTCTCACAAAAGCACCTAAATTACCGGCAGTGATTATGAAATACCATTGCTATGAATTCATGTTCTTGCGATGTACAGGGTTAACGGAAGCCCCGGAATTGCCGGCAAGAGCCTTAGCCGATGGATGTTACCAAAACATGTTCTATGATTGTACAAACCTCACACAAGCGCCAGAATTACCCGCTATAAACCTCAAGACCGACTGTTATAAATCCATGTTCTATGGGTGCTCTTCTCTGTCCAAGATTAAAGTCTACTTTTGGGATTGGAACAAGAAGGGTGAAGCGCCCTTGAGCACAACAGATTGGCTCAATGGTGTTGCCCCTACCGGCACCTTCGTCTGCGGCCAGTCATTAGCGAATGAATACGGGGTCAGCCAAATTCCTGAAGGTTGGACAGTTGTCATAGAAGAGCCTGAAACCAATTACCTGACTTTCACTGCGGAGGAGGACAGTTCTTCTTTCAGCATAAGTAGCGGCAACACCGAAACGCCGCAATACATAGAATACTCTACAGACGGAGGAGAGACATGGGTTCCCCTCTCAAATGGCGAACAAGTCTCATTAGCGCACAAAGGAGACAAAGTATTGCTCAGAGGAGATAATCCAACAGGCCTATCCATAAGCGTAATAACATTTACACGATTTATAATGTCCGGCAAAATAGCGGCAAGCGGAAGCGTCATGAGCCTATTGGATTATTATGGGACCTCAACCACCATACCAAATGAATGTTGCTTCCATAAATTATTCTTCGAATGTGAAAGCCTTACGCAAGCACCGGAATTGCCAGCCACCACTTTGGCTGATAAATGTTACTATTTCATGTTCCAGGGATGCTCAAATCTCACGAAAGCCCCGGAACTGCCGGCCACGACCTTGGCGATCGACTGCTATCACGACATGTTCGGAGATTGCACAAGTCTTACGCAAGCACCAGATTTGCCGGCCACCACTTTGGCCGAAAATTGTTACTATTACATGTTCCAGGGATGCACAAATCTCACGAAAGCCCCGGATTTGCCGGCTACCACTTTGGCGGAGAGTTGCTATTATTGCATGTTCGGAACTTGCAAAAGCCTTACGAAAGCCCCAGAATTGCCGGCTACAACCTTGGCGAAGAGTTGCTACAAATACATGTTCTCTGACTGTTCAGGCCTCACGCAAGCGCCGGAATTGCCGGCCACAAATATAGAATGGGAGAGCTATCATTCAATGTTCGATGGATGTGAATCCCTTTCAAGCATAAAAGTACACTTCACGGATTGGAACATTTCCTCCCGAAGCACCTCAAATTGGCTCAAGGACGTTGCCCCGACCGGCACATTCATCTGCCCTGAATCATTGCCTCTTGGATATGGGGTGAGTCTAATCCCCGAAGGTTGGAGAATCATTTATGCAGGGGAGGAAGAAGAGGAAGAGTTTGAAATCAACTACTTGACTTTCACCGCAGAAGAAGATGGCTCTTCTTTCGAAATAGAAATCATCGGCAACAACTATCCTGATATAGAATACTCAGTCGATGGAGGCGAGACATGGATGGATCTCACCTATGAGACCGTCACCTTAGAACACAAAGGGGACAAGGCCATGCTTAGGGGAAACAATCCTCAAGGATTCTCTAAATCTTCCAGTAAATATGCAAAATTCATAATGACAGGTAAAATAGCGGCAAGCGGAAATGTCATGAGCCTCTTATATTACACCAAAGAGATCAGTCTGATACCAAACAACCATTGCTTTAATTATCTATTTAAAGGGTGTGAAAGTTTAACCCAAGCGCCTGAACTGTCCGCCAAAGCATTATCCGATTATTGTTACCAAGGAATGTTTTATGGATGTTCTAGTCTCACACAAGCACCGGAACTGCCTGTCACCACCTTGGTTAGTGGATGTTACGCTGAAATGTTCGCCAAATGCACAAGCCTTACGCAAGCGCCTGAGCTGCCGGCCATGACCGCAGTGGAAAGTTGCTATAAACAAATGTTCTCCGGCTGCACAAACCTTACGCAGGCACCAGAATTGCCAGCCACCACTATGGGTACATATAGTTACCAATCCATGTTCGAGGGTTGCACAAGCCTTACGCAAGCGCCTGAACTGCAGGCCATGGCATTATCAAGTTATTGTTACGAGCGCATGTTTGCCGGTTGCACAAGTCTTACGCAAGCGCCAGAATTACCCGCCACGGACTTATTGGTACAGTGTTACAGGTCCATATTCGAGGGATGTACAAATCTTTCCGAAATCAACGTCGCCTTTGATTCTTGGTATTACTATAATACCGCAGTAACAGAATCTTGGGTCAAGGACGTTGCCCCTACCGGCACATTCATCTGCCCTGAATCAATGCCAGTCCAAACAGGGAAAGACAGAATTCCTGAAGGTTGGATCATCAAACACAAAGAGGAAGTTGGTGTAGGCACTACCACAAGCGACGGCATAGCCGTGTGGTCGGAAGGCCATACCATCTACATCCGCAATGCGGAGGGCGAGGTATCCCTCTATGACCCTTCCGGAAGGCTAATATCAGTCTCCACCGGCACAGCCGACGAGACCCATTCCCTGTACGTTCCTAGCCAAGGCATCTATTTCGTCAGGGCGAACGGAAAGACATTGACCACGGCTGTGCGATAGGCAGCCGGGCCATCACAAAAAGCAGGAGGAGCGAAACGATGCAGTTTCACTCCTCCGGCTTTTCTTTATGAGCTTGCGCTTAACAAGGAACCACAAGTCCCTTTAAGTCTATCATCATTCTTTTGTCAACACCATCGATTTAAACTCTTTCATTCCTTCGGAGGCTCCCTTCTGGATCATATAGATGGGCCTGGACGATGGGACAGTGACCGGCTTAGGGTCTATCACATAGATAGGCACCTCCCTACGCAGGTAATGGACCAATCCCGCCGCAGGATAAACAACCAACGAGCTGCCCACGATTAAAAAGATATCCGCCTGCTCCACCCACTCGATGGCAGGCTCGATCATCGGCACAGGTTCGCTGAACCAGACAATGAAAGGACGCAATTGGCTACCGTCGGAAGCCTTATCCCCCACGTGGATCTCACTCTCCATGGAAGGCAAGGTCGTCACAAGGCTCGTATCCTTAGATGAGCAGACCTTCATCAGTTCCCCATGGAGATGGATGATGGAGGAACTACCCGCCCGCTCATGCAGGTCGTCCACGTTTTGGGTGATGATCTTCACGTCGAAATCCTCCTCCAACTCCTTCAGGGCTATATGTCCGTAGTTAGGCTGATGGTTCTTCAGGTCCTTGCGCATGTCGTTGTAGAAGTCCAAGACCAGCTTGGGGTTTCGGTAAAAACCCTCCGGCGTGGCGACATCCTCGACACGATACTCGTTCCACAGGCCGTCCGAATCACGGAACGTACTGATGCCGCTCTCCGCGCTGATGCCAGCCCCCGTCAAAACAACCAAACGTTTCTTTCCCATGGTTACAACGATTAACAATATTTTCGATTCCAAATCTCGGAAGCGATAAATGCGCGTCTAGCATCTTCCACGGAGCGGAAGGAGAACTCGTTTTCAGGCTTCTCCGCAGGCTTCCGCACGGATGCTCTCACATTCTCTTGCTTCGGAGTTTTGACACGCTGCGACTGAGCTTTTTTAGCGTTATTGGAGCCATACGTGTTCATCTCGGTGGTCAAGAACGGATCCGAGCTCTTCTTCTGGACACTCTTCTTTTCCTCGACCTTAAGTTTCTCTTTCAAGACCTGGTCCCATTGCTTCTGCCACTCCTCACGCATCTGCTGATTTTTCTCCTCAGCCGTTGTCTGCGCCTGAGCCTGGGCCGCACGTTTCTCCTTGTTCTCCTTATTCTTCAGGCGATCCTTCAGCAAGGAGAATACGAAGATGCCGACGAAAAGCACCACATATATGATTTCTCCGAAGTCCATAGGCGATATTATAAGTTTTCATCGATCTTCGCAATGATATCAGGCTTCGGATAGCCACCGACCATCTTGTCTACCACCTGACCATTACGAACCAAAAAGATTGTCGGAACGTTGCGCACCTTGTACATGCCGACCAAGTCAGGGTTGTCATCCACATCTACCTTACCGAAGACTACACGGTCGGCGTATGTCTCAGACAACTCATCCAAGATGACGGCGACATTCTTGCAAGGGACGCACCAGCTTGCGCCGAAATCCAACACTAAGAGCTTATCGCTCTTTACCATCTCTTCGTAATTAGCATCTGTTACAGTTACCATATTCGTAATTTTTTTTATTGTTATTCATACAAAAAACGTGCCATGAGGAGTCAGGCGACTGACAAGTCCACCGTGCCATCCTTCTGCATCTGCTCGAGGTACTCCATCAAAGGGCGTGTAAGCTTAATCTTCCTCGTGCGCGACGTCACATTCACGGCTGTCCCCGTGGTAGGTTCCACGACAGAGAACGAAAGGTTCACATTGCCACTTTGTCCGTCTATCAATGACAAAAAGTTAGTGACGAAGTCTGGCGAGACATTCTCCTCTTTGATCTTGATTGACAGATTGCCCGAGAAATCACGGCTCTCATCCGCCAATGGTTTCACCTCGGAGATGTTGAAGTCGATGAAGTCTCCGTACCTTCTCTTGGCGAACCGTCCACTGATGTAGACCATCATACCCTTCTCGTAGGGTGAGAACCGCACAATATCTTCTGACCTGAACAATGCGAAACGATAGGAGCCTGAATAATCCTCGACCGTGATGAACCGGCATGGCGTGCCTCTTTTCGAGACGGTTGAAACCGCTTCCGTGATCACCCCACCCATCATCAAATCCTGGTCCAAATGATTGGCTCCGAAGCCCGTATCATCATTCAAATCACTCATCCTCACATTGCAAATATAATTTAAAAATACGTAATATGCATCAAGGGGATGGGCAGAAAGATAAATTCCCACCAATTCTTTTTCTTTTTCCAACTTATACAAGTCCGACCACATCTCCACTTTCGGCAGAACGGGTTGTTGCGGTTTCATGCCCACATCTCCACCGAACAATGATTGTGCGGCGCTCTGTGCGGAGAGTTTGCATTGCGTACCATACTGGCAAAGCACTTCCGAGAAGTTTCGGCCCTTGTCGTTCGTCGCCATGATCTGCTCACGCGAACAGTCTGGAAGGGAGTCGAATGCGCCCGAAAGCGCCAAACTCTCAATCGTCTTACGGTTACATGCCTTCAGGTCGACACGCTCCACGAAATCGAAGATGGAGGTATACGGACCGTTCTTCTCCCGCTCGGACACAATCGCCATCACCGCACCCTCACCAATACCCTTGACGCCTCCCAATCCGAAGCGGATTTCACCCGTCTGGTTCACGGTGAAGTTCAGCTCTGACTCGTTCACGTCTGGACCCTTCACCTTGATTTTCATCGCCTTGCACTCCTCCATGAACTTCTGTACGTCAGCGATATTATCTTTACTTAACGTCAAGTTGGCAGCCATGTACTCAGCAGGGTAATGCGCCTTCAGGTAACCAGTTTGGTAGGCCACCCAGGCATAACATGCGGCGTGCGATTTGTTGAAGGCATAGGAGGCGAACTTCTCCCAGTCCTTCCATATCTTTTCCAGAATCTCAGGATCATGTCCGTTCTTCTTGCCGCCCTCGATGAACTTAGGCTTCAGGATGGCCAGCATGGCGAATATCTTCTTACCCATCGCCTTACGCAAGGTATCCGCCTCACCACGGGTGAAGTTGGCCAGCAAACGGCTCAACAGCATCACCTGCTCCTGGTAGACAGTGACACCATAGGTATCCTTGAGGTACTTCTCCATCACAGGGATATCGTACTCGATAGGCTCCAAACCATTCTTACGACGAATGAACGTAGGGATGTACTCGATAGGTCCCGGACGATACAACGCATTCATGGCGATCAAGTCCGTGATCTGCGTAGGCTTCAGCTCGCGAAGGTATTTCTGCATACCGGGCGACTCGAACTGGAACGTACCGATCGTACGGCCCTCACTATAGAGTTGGTAAGTCAATTCGTCATCAATAGGGATGTTGGAGATGTCCACCTCGATGCCGCGCGCCTTCTTCACGTTGGCGAGCGCCTCCTTGATCAACGTCAGGGTACTGAGTCCGAGGAAGTCCATCTTGATCAAACCAACCGACTCGACCACATGTCCGTCGTATTGTGTCACCACCACATCCTTGTCCAATTTCTTATCATGGATGGTGCAGACAGGAGCGAAATTCGTCAGGTCGTCCGCACCGATGATCACACCACAAGCATGGATACCCACTTGGCGGTTGGTATCCTCCAGCTCCTGCGCATAGGTCAGCATCGTGGAGATATTCTCGTCCGGACCGTTCTTCATGTCACGCAGCTGCGGGATATACTTGAAGCAGTTCTTGAGATTCACCTTCGGCATCTTCTTAGGCAGGGTACCCTCCACCGCCTTCACCGCCTCCTCGTCGAATCCACGGTCAGGGATCAACGCCTTGATAGCGTTCACCGTAGGGAGGGGCACCTTCTGCACACGGCCCACATCCGCCACGGAGGACTTCGTCGCCATGGTTCCGTAGGTGATGATATGCGCCACCTTCTCCTCGCCATAACGCTTGCGCACCCAGGTGAGCACCTTGCTACGACCGTCATCATCGAAGTCGACGTCGATATCGGGCAAGGAGATACGGTCAGGGTTCAGGAAACGCTCGAACAGCAAATCATACTTCAGCGGATCGAGGTCCGTGATCCATAGGCAGTACGCCACCACCGAGCCTGCGGCAGATCCACGGCCCGGTCCCACGCTCACACCCAACTCCTCGCGGGCGGCGCGGATATAGTCCTGCACGATCAGGAAGTATCCCGGGAATCCCATGGTCTTCATGATATGCAGCTCGAAGGTGATACGTTCTATCTGCTCCTCCGTCAGGTGGTCGCCGTAGCGTTTCTTCGCTCCGTCCCAGGCCAACTTGTTGAGGTAATCCGCCTCCAACTTGATACGGTACAGTTTCTCATATCCACCCAGTTTCTTAATCTTCTTCTCAGCATCCTCCTGGCTCAGCACCACCTCATGCCTCTCGTTCTGCGTGAACTCATCGAAGAGGTCCTTTTCCGTGAACTTCTTGCGGTACTCCTCCTCCGTGCCGAAGTCAGCAGGGATATCGAACTTAGGCATAATAGGGTCCGAATCGATGTCGTACACCTCCACCTTATCCGCGATCTCCAACGTGTTCGTCAACGCCTCGGGGATGTCTTCGAATATGCTGTACATCTCGTCTGGCGTCTTCAGCCACTCCTGTTTCGTGTAGTGCAGGCGGTTCGGGTCATCGTAATCCTTGCCCGTACTCAAGCAGATGAGGCGGTCATGCGCCTCGCCGTGCTCCTCCTCGACGAAGTGCACATCGTTCGTGGCGATGATCTTCGTGTTGGTCTTGCGGGCCAATTCGATCAGCACTTTGTTCACCTCCTGCTGACGCTCGTAAGTATCTGTGGCGGCGTTCGGCTTGTCCGTTTTATGCCGCTGCAACTCCAAGTAATAATCGTCTCCGAAGATCTCCTTGAACCACATGATGGACTTCTCCGCCTCGTCGATCTTGCCAGCGATGATCAGTTGAGGAATCTCGCCTCCCAAACAAGCGGAGCAGACGATGAGCCCCTCGTGGTACTGTTTCAGCACGTTCTTATCGATACGAGGGTTGTCATAATAACCCTCCGTGTAGGCGATGGAAGCCAGTTTACAGAGGCTCTTGTACCCCGCCTTGTTCTTCGCCAAGAGGATAAGGTGGTGACCGCTACGGTCGACGATACGTTCCTTGCCCGTCTCCGCGGATATCTCCTTCACCGTCTTATCCTTGTCATGCAACGTACGGCGAGCGCAGTAAGCCTCCGTACCGATGATAGGCTTGAACGGCACGAAAGCCTCCGCCTTCTCCTTCAGCTTCACCAATTCAGCCTCCAGTTCAGCCTTCTTGGCGGGATCAGTCTCCTTCTCAATGTTCTCCTCGCACTCCTTCACCTTCTTTTTCGGAGCGCCATTCACCTTCTTGACGTAATCTTTCAGGTCTTTGATGCCGAACATATTGCCGTGGTCCGTCAGCGCCATCGCGCGCATGCCGGTCCGCATACACTTGTCCACCAAATCCGGCACCTTCGACATTCCGTCGAGGATGGAGTAGTGAGAGTGGACATGCAAATGAACAAATTCCGCCATTTTACTAGGATTTATGATTGAATGCTAACAAGGACAAAAATATAATGAAAAAGATAAGGAAAAGAAATTTTGGAACAAAAGTTATTAACTAAAAGCAACTAGATGAAAATTAAGGCTTTAGCCTTTACAATTTAGTCCTCCGACCTTAAAGACCTTAGGCTCCCCCCCCCAGCCGTTAGGCCACTGACCTTAAAGACCTTATGCTCCCCCAGCCGTTAGGCCACTGACCTTAAAGATCTTAGGCTTCCCCCCCCAGAAGGCACAAAAAAAAGAGAGCCGTCACCGACTCTCTCTGCTCTCCCTCTTGGACTTGAACCAAGGACCCCCTGATTAACAGTCAGGTGCTCTAACCGACTGAGCTAAGGAAGAATTTCCGCACTCGAACATTCCCTCAAATGCGGTGCAAATTTAGGTTGTTTTCTCGAATAAAAAAAATATATTTGCATATAAATTTTACAAAAAAGAGAAAAAGATATGGTGACAATAGGATTAGGAAACGCATTGGTAGACGTGCTATCTGTATTGAAGTCTGACGAGACTTTGGAAAGGCTTTCGCTTCCCAAAGGGAGTATGCAATTGATAGACAAGGATTTGTCCGCGAAAATACAAGACGAGATCAAAGACGGCGACCGTCATTTGGTCACGGGAGGTTCCGCCTCCAACACGATCACGGGGCTAGCCGCACTAGGTGCGCCTTGCCACTTCATCGGGAAATTGGGAGAAGACGAGACGGGAGAATTCTTCCGATCAGACATGGAGAGACATGGGGTGACCACCCACATTGTCAAGAGCGACCTGCCGACAGGCGTATGTGTCTCCCTCATCTCACCCGATAGCGAACGTACCATGGCCACCTATTTGGGCGCAGCCAGCACCCTGACAGAGAACGACTTCCGTCCAGAATGGTTCAAGGGGGTGGATCTATGCCACATAGAGGGATATTTAGTACAAAACACCACGATGATCGAGGCGGCCATGAAGATGGCGAAAGCGGCGGGAGCCAAGGTGTCATTGGACCTCGCCAGCTACAATGTGGTGGAAGAGAATCTGGCGTTCCTGCAACGTGCCGTGAAGGAGTATGTCGACATTGTCTTCGCCAACGAGGAGGAGGCGAAAGCATTTGCGCAGAGAGAACCAGAAAAGGCGCTCGACTACATCGCCGAGATGTGTGAGATAGCCGTTGTCAAGCTAGGCAAGAAGGGCTCTCTGATCAAGAAGGACGGCAAGACCGTCAGCGTAGACATCCTGCCAGGCGTGACAGCCATCGACACCACGGGTGCGGGCGACCTGTTCGCCTCCGGATTCCTATTCGGGCTCCACAAAGGATACGACATGGAGAAGTGTGGAAAAATCGGGGCTCTCGTGAGCGGACACATCGTGCAGGTGGTAGGCTCGAAACTGAGCGAAGAGAAGTGGCAGGAGATACAGGCTGAGGTGCAAAAAATTGCCGCACAGCGATAACCAAACACACCCAACCGAAAGATCAAAAATGCGGGGGCGAAAGAAGTTTCGCCCCCTTCTTATTTCCCGAAAAACATAAAATTCTACCAATCAGCGCATTACAAACAAATTAATCTATCAGCAAAAAAGCGTCAGGATGAAGATATAATTGCGATTCGGATTGACTTTTTTACATCTATTTTAACGCTTAAAATTTGTTAATAAGAAAATTTAGATTTACTTTTGATATTGCTATTAACACAAGAAAATTTATAAGCTTATGGAAGCAAAAAATATACTCAAACTATTGAAGATCAACTTAATTCTAAGCCTATCGCTACTGCTCTTCGGAGCATCTACCTATGCGGCGACAAGGAACATCGACACACCAAACCTCAGTTTCGAGAAGGGAACCTTCGAGAACTGGACCAGATACTACGGGTACTTTGGGCCGTTGACCTACACGAAAAACGATGCATATACATACAACGGATACACCTACAAAGAGCATCATGATGAAAGAAACACAAGAATAGTTATATGCGACCACGTCAACCAAACCATGGGGAATGGAGATCCAATGGATCCGTCCGTGCAAGACACATGGACTTTAAAGGAAGAGAACACCACATCGGAACGTGGATATTTTGAGGTGGTAGCCAGCACTGCATTCGATTTCAACTTAGCCTGCGACAACATCAGATTGGTACCTGAGGGATTCGGACAATCCATGCGCATCGGATCTTACGACACTGCAGAGGTACACTACAATGACTCCACGCTGGTATCAGAAAAGAACAGAGCCATGGCAGAACGTGCCACCTACAATTTTGAAGTAAAAGAGAACTCCACACTCTTGACCCTTCGCTACGCCGTCATCTTGCAGGATGATCCGAACAACAACCACTCACACCCTGACGACCTGATGCCTCGTTTCAGCATCAAAGTCTACAAGGCGGACGGAACACTGATTCCTTCTCAACAATGCGGATCTAAAGTGGAATACCGCTCCAGCAACGACCCGAGACTCAAACCTGCCACACAACACGAGAGAGAGAGAATTGAAAAAGTAGATTTCATAGAAACATCCCAATGCGAAGAATGGGGATGCGCACAATACAGCGACAGTTGTATACGTTGGGGAGACGGAGACAACTGTTTACAATATGAAACAAGATACAAAAATGGGAACTGCATAAGATACCAAGGAAATTGGTGGGATCGACGTTGTGTGGAATATCAACAAATCCCATATCAGGTATGCGTCAAATACGAACAAGTCTGTAAAGACTACTATTGCCACATACCAACATGTAATAAATACAAAAAAATACCAATTACGACTGTCACTTTCGGAGCAGAAAATCAAAATGTCAGATGCAACGCATCCCGTGTCAGGGATTTATTGCCTGAATTTTACTATGATGGATGGGTTACATTGAGTTATGATCTCCGAGACTATATTGGACAAACCGTTACCATTGAGGTGGAAAACCGAGATTGTCTAGAATTGTTGCCAAGATGTGGAGGTAATCACCCAGCGGGTACACCTCTGTTCAACACAAACACTACACCGCTTGTCCGTGCGGCCGAACCTGGGTATAGCACGGCCTGGTGCTCGGTATGTAACCAGAACAAAACATTTGTCACCGCTTTCACTGGTGGTTTTCACCGCACCTACGCCTACGTCAACGCCTCCACCCAAAAGATGGAGTTGGTAATCAAAAACTGTGGAGGAAGAGAAGGGGCAGTCATCACCGCTCCTGATGCGTTCGACACATACGTATGGGAAAGAGCCGCCGACCCCGCACATAACTCAACACACAAGACATTCTCATCCCAACCTTATATACAGTCAACTTCTCCATATATCTGCGCCATCCCAGACGAAGACATCATCGAGAATGTGGACTACACCTGCACCATGTACAATAGCGCAGACCCCAACTGTACCAAAGTGACAGATACATTCCGTCTGTTGAAGAATCCAATTGTGGCAGACTACACTTGGGACAAGGGATGTTACAACGAAGTGAAGTTCACCAATCTGTCGGAAATCAAACCAGTAACCATGAGTGATGGTTCTCAAAAGAAAAACGACGAAATCGCCTATCAACTATGGACATTCTATGACCAAAGCGGAGAGGTTGAAGAGGAAAACGGAGAATTTGAGCCAACAAAGTTATTCAACTGTCAATCGAACGACGAATGCACCTTCGCCACCAAGATGACAGTCATCACAAAGAACGACTGCAAAGTTCCTATAACCAAGAGCATTGGTGTACAAAGAAGGCCAGAAATGACCATCAACGGAAACGACCATGTCTGCTATGGAGATTCCACATTACTGAGTCTGGATGACAATTCATATCCGGAAAACGAGTTAGAAGCCGCTGGCGCACACACCTACATTTGGCTCAACGAAGCAGGAGACACCCTAAAAAAATCGAATGGCAATGACGGCAGGTCCTGTTACGTGCAGCCAGTGAACGGAACTATTCGCTACCAACTGCAAATCCACCAAGACAGAATCACAGACAATGGCAACCCGATGCACTGTGTCTTCGAAGGCTTCCACGACGTATCGGTCATCGAGAAACCGACATCAAAAATATCCATCTCCAACATGTATACCCCAAATGGGGAAATCAAACAGGTGGACATCTGCAAAAACGACACCATCAAACTAGATGGAAGCACCAGCATGGATAATTGCCAATACGCATGGTACGACGAAAATGCATGGGGCGGAATAGATCAAATCAGCGAAAATGATTTCCGTCCAATGACAAACGCAAAAACAGACACAACAGACATTCTTGTGTCGGATAGCACCAACTACTACCTGGTCATAATGGCTGAAAACGGATGCATGCAGGTAGACTCCATCCGCACTAACGCCATGCCGTTGCCTGAGCTTACCATTACAGCGAACAATCATGTCGTGGACAATGGCCACACGGAGATATGCGTCGGAGGTTCAACCACCATGAAAGTGGCCGGTACGGATGCCAGGGGGAATGCCGTCCACACCTTCGTATGGACCACGCCGAACCAAGGACAGCCGACATTGGAAACCATCACGGCGACCCCTGCGGAGGATCAGAGCAAATTCAAGAACGGCAGATACGAATACCGCTATTATGTGAGCGGTAGCGACACCAAAGGTTGTACCAACACCGACTCCATAGACATCTACATGTACAAAAATCCGGTCATCACCTTCGATGGTTCTCCGGCCGGAAAATGTGCAGGCGACACCATTCATCTAAAAGTGAACGGGGTGGATTCATGCGTGGTCGACAATGATATCAAAGCGGGAAGTCTGTTGACACCATCCAACACGGCGATAGATATTCCTCTCGTAGCCAATGAGGCGAAACGATTCTACATGGTAGAGGGTATCAAGAAGAGCGGAGACACAACCTGTAGATCCACCAACGAGTTCAGCATTCAAGTATACCAAGCGCCGAAGATCAACATCATCGGTATGACAACCATTTGTAAAGGCTCATCATTATCATTAAATGCGATAGGTGCGGACGAATTCACATGGTGGAAGGAAGGAAGCGATGACAAGAGTGAAGGAGCCACCTTCACCGACACACCAGAAAGTGACACAACCTACTACATAGAGGGCCGCAACATCAGCGGGGAGATGTGCAAAAGCACAGATTCCATTTCTGTCAAACTTGACGAGGCTCCTGCCATCAAGATAACATGCGACCCTGCGATAATATGCGTCGGCGGTCAAAAAACCCTTTCCGCAGGAATCGACGGAACATCCACACAAAACATTTTGAAGTATACATGGAGCAATGGAGCCATCGGCGAAAACATCACCATAGCACTCTACGATGAAAAAGACACCATCATCGTAACAGGAGAGGACGAATTCAAATGTATATCCAAAGACTCCGTGATACTGGAAACGAAACCATACCCGACCCTAACCGCAACGTCGACAGGAGATTTCTGCGAAAACGGGGAAGGAATCGTAAATTTAACGGGTGCGGACAAATACATCTATCAAGGAGACACTATCGCGAAGGGGCAAAACCCAAGCGTTTCATATCCTTGGAAGATAGAAGATGTAGGCAGAGCAGGGACAAAGGAATATGTGTTCACTGGATCCCTCAACGGATGCGAGCAGGAGAAATCTGTTGAAATCAATGTGCTCGAGGCACCAGCCCTTGCCATCTCCGGTGCGGAGGGTGGCATCTGTAAAGGCAATAGCGTGAACTTATCCGTAACAGGAGGAGAAAGTAACGGAGAATATATTTGGGAGTACACCACAAACAACGGAGCGAAGTGGGACACGCTATCCAACAAGGGAGCATCCATCACCGTAACCCCGGAACAAAACACCAAATTCAGAGTGTCTGGACAGGGTGGCAACGGATGTAAAGGTGTATCAGCCATTACAGAACTGAAGGTTTACGACATCCCGAGCATCCACATCTCTAGGAATACAAACGGGAAAGACTCTTGCGTCAACTCAACCGTATACCTGACTGCTAACGGAGCAGGCACCAACGGCACATACGCATGGAGCATCACTGCTGTCAACGGAGGGGCGACAATAGCCAACGCCACAGGAGCATCCATCGAGATTCCGCTCTCTGAGAACGCTAACGTAATGGTGACCGGCACCACGCAAGAACTATGTTTCAGCAGCGCGTCCACCACCATCACCGTCTATCCATACCCAGACTTCACAATGGAGAAAGACTACGTATGCGCAGGCGACCAAATCACCATGTCCATCAAACCGGTCACGGGGAAAGATATGCCGGACACCGTACATTGGATGCCTTCATCCACCTACTCCAACATGACCGGAACATACACGAAATACCAAGGAGACGAAAGATATACATTCACAGACTCGAACCCGAAGGAGAACAATTCAATATACCAAATCAAAGTTAAAGGAGTGACGGAGAAAGGATGTGCAACTAGCAAATCATTCAATTTCAGCGTCGTATCCAGTCCGAACATCTACATTACAGGAAAGAACGAATACTGCGAATCAGACTCTGTCCACCTGATAGCCAAGGGTGGTTCGTCCTACAAATGGGACAACAACACAGAGGGCGAACGATACGATTCTGTGGCAGACAAGAACAGGACAACCATCCACGTGACAGGATGGGACAGCAGAGGATGTTCCGGCACGGCGGACTACAATCTAATGATCCGCCCCAATCCTTCCGTTTCTATCTCCGCAAGCGCAACGCTCATTTGTAGCGATGACGCCGTCACACTCCAAGCGAGTGGAGCAAACACCTACACATGGGAGCAAAAGAAGGAGACAGAAACGACAGCCTCCAGCTACCCTTGCTCATCATGTCAAAGCATCAACCCAATCGTGGAAGAGAAGACCACATTCATCGTAACAGGTGTAACCAATGGATGCTACGGGACAGCGACCCAAGAGATCGACGTCAAGACAAAACCTGTTTTGAGCATCAGCGCATTGAAAGACACCGTATGTGCGGGCAATGCCACCGACATCACCGTGTCCGACGCAAAAGGGAGTGTAACGACCTGGACATCAACCCCAACCGTCACCCCAACCCTATCCAATGAGACACAATATAAATTCAACACGGGAAGTCTGACCGAAAGGAAAAAATACACCATCACAGCAACGTCTGGACAAGGTTGTGAAGCTCAAAAGGACATTACCATAGAAGTCTTTTCCGTACCTACCATCGGTATCGACAAAGGGTTAGGCTACGTATGTAAAGGGAAAGAGACTGAATTGAGCGCAATCGGAGAATCATCCCTGCGGTACGAGTGGATCGCAAAGACCGAGCAAGGAGCTAATGCCGCTGTCACCTACATGTCACCGACGACTAACACCAGCGACAAGATTAAGGTGAAATTCGACAACAACACCGTATTCACCCTTAAAGCGACCTACTCTAAGGAGAACTGCGAGACCACCAGCGAACCAGTCACGGTGGAAGTCAAAGACCTGCCGAAAATCAAAGTGTCGCAAGACCCTTATCCTGCCGTATGTCAGGGCAAGAACGTGAAACTGACCGCCGAAGGAGACGGCAACGCAAGCGCAATGAACAGCGCAGGATGGACATGGCAAGATGTGAACGGCAACGACTTGAACAACAAGAGCAATACCTACAACATTCAGCAACTAAACGGTGCGACGACTTTCAAAGTCAAAGGAACAGACCAATTGGGTTGTGAGTCCGAATGGAAAGAGTACCCAATAGCCATCACCAACGCACCAAACTTCACAATCAGTGTGGACAAAGATACCGTATGTAAAAACAGTTCGGTACACTTCAGCATCAACACCAGCGATAGCAACCTGAGCTACACATGGGACAATGCGACAACCGCCACATCGTCCACCACATTAGACACCGTCCTCTCCATCGCCAAAGTATATACCATCAAGGTAACGGCAAGCAACGGTTCTTGTACTACAACCCAGACGAAGCAAGTAACTGTAAACGACATACCGCGTGTCAACATCACTAGCCAAAGCGGCAAGAACAGCATCTGTAAAGGTGACAGTATTGTCCTACAAGCCAATGTCAGCAATGTGTCCGACCCATCCAAGGTGGAATACACATGGAACAATAGCGCATGGAACAGGGGCAACGCCAGCAAGCAACACTATGCGCAATACATTTCCATGCTCAGCAACAACGAAAGCAGCATTAGAGCGACCGTAACCGTAAAAGAGGGCAAATGTTCATCCGACACAGCCTCCTACATCGTGAATGTCAACCCATTGCCAAACGTAAGAATCAATGGCGCGCAAGACAAATGCGCCGGTGAAGTGGCTGAATTGACTGCGGCCGGTGTAAGCACCAACAACTACTCTTGGTTCCAAAACAGCAATAGCGTGGGCGGAGGAACAATATATAGACCGACCATCAACACAGAAACGACGTTCACATTGAAAGGAATCGACGCCAATGGATGCGTGGGAACATTCGACACGACCATCAAGGCAAACCCTATTCCAAGCTTCAACATGGAGGCACCGAGCGTCTGCTCCGGGGAGCGAGGTGTCATCACATTTACAGACACGATGCACGTTCAATCCATCAATGTGTCAAGGGAAAATGTGAATGTACCCATCACGGACGGACTCACCTACACCACATCGGACATCATGACCCAAAGCCAGATGTACAGCGTGAGAGCGACAAGCGACAAAGGATGCGTCAGCGCAACCAAATACCAAACCATCACCGTCAACGCATTGCCAAACATACTGATCACCAGCAATCCATTGTCCAAACAGATCTGTTTGGGAGACACTGCCATCCTCACAGCGACAGGTGGCGAGCACTACACATGGACCGACTACGCAGGACTTGAAGTGCCAAATGCGCAAGACAGCAGCATAGCCCGATTCATCCCTGCAACCACAGGCAGACACACGATGACAGTAAGTGGCAAGGGATTTAACGGATGTTCTAGCACAACCGACATCATCATAGAGGTACATGGCATCCCTACCATAACTGCACGAGGAGCGGAGGTATGCCAAGGCGACATGGCGACACTGACCGCAAGCGGCAGTTCTCCTAACCTAACATACGTATGGAGCAGCGCAAACAACACGCTGAATGGTGCGACCATCTACCCGATCATCAACCAAGACGAAAAATTCACCGTCTATGGAACAGACATCAACGGATGTAGAAGTAAGGACACTGCAGTATGGGCCACCATACAAGGCAGACCTGACGTCGATGTAACCGCAGAAGGCATCTGTGAAGGAAACGAAGCATCAGTAACGTTCTCGCCTAAGGCTAATAGCGCAAGCATAAGGGAAATATCCATAGCCGGTTCAACCTATTACACAAACACCATCAATCTTGGCTCATTATCAGAGACCAAGACATACACCGCCATCATCGTCGGCACGGCTGGTTGCTCCACAGATGAAACATTCACCATTAATGTGGAGAAGCAACCTGTCATCTCCTTCGATCCAAACACAGAGGGCAATACAAGCAGAATCTGTATTGGACAGGCGATCACAATCAAAGCCATCACAGACCAAGAGACGAACATGAGTTGGACATCCGATGACAACCTCAGTTCACCTATATTCAGCACCAATTCGTCTCAGTTCACACTCAAACCGACTGCGGCAAGAGGATTGGACAACCCGTACAAATTCGAAGTCACGGCTAAGAGCAAGACAGGAAAGCAGTGCGAGAGCAAAGAGAATTACCAGATCGTAGTCTTCGACAAAGCAACCAACCGAATCGTGGGCGACTCCGCAAAATGTGTCGAGTCCACCCTCACGTTGGAGTCTGAAGGCACCTTCAAGAGCTATTCATGGACTGAAGTGGGCGCTTCAGGAACCGTACTTTCCAGCGCCAAGACATTGAGTATAAAGATCACGGAAGACAAGTCCTACGCATTGGCCATAACGAACGACAACGGATGCGAAAGTCATGACATATTCAAGGTGAAGGCCGTACCTGTGCCTGAATTCAAATTGATTCCAGACGAAAAATGTGAAGGGTTGGCAGCCACCACAAAAGTTCAGAGAACCAATCTGATAGGCAACACCGATGTGGTATTCGAATGGGGCGACGGTGTGACGGGGGATTTTGTCAAAGACGAGCATTTGACCGCCGATAAGACTTACCGTGTGGTCGGAAAATATAGCTACACCGACCAAGCGGGCAAGGTCACCACTTGTACAAGCGAGCCAATCTCCGCTACCACCCGTATCCACAAGAAACCGGACTTCACCATCTTCAGCGACAACACCATGGGCAACACGGTGTGCAAAGAAGACACGATTAAATTCTCCATATCTGCTAATAACGTCCGCATCGAATGGAATAGAGGTGATGAGAACGGTCCTGTCGAAGAGTACAAATATCAAAACAACAATGATCCTAATGTAAAGAAACACGGTATTGTTTCCAGCAACAACAAAAGCGTATGTAAGGTGGTGCCTAGTAAACTAGACCCTAAGGTAAAAGACATATACTATTGGGCCACTGTCACAAGCACAAGCACAGGATGTTCCGCCTCCAAGTCCGTAATGGCACATTTGGACATCATCGAGGCTCCGGAGCACGCATCCTTTGCGGCCTGTCAGGGTAGCGATGTGGAAATGACGACCCACGTTGAAGGTGCGGTGGATTACGAGTGGTACGATGACTGGGGTAACCTCCTAGGTACGGGATCCACTTATATATTCCCTTCCGCTGAACTATATAACACAACAGCGACTGACAGAAATATTCATGTCTTGGCGATAGACCACTTGGGCTGTAAGAGTAAAAAGACCGCCATGCAAGTCAGGAAAGAAGACAAAGTTGACATCTCATGGACTGTCAAAGATCATTGCGAAGGCGAAAAGCCAACCATCACCCTCAGCGGAGCACAACGCTACCAATGGACGTCAGAAGGGAACAAGATGGGGGCAACATTCACGGAGACTAGTCCTCTATACAACGACAAGACCTATACCGTTTTGGCATGGAATGTCAAGTCAGGAAACTATGGCGTAGAATACAAAACATGTGAAACTGAAAAGGAAATCACAATAACTATCCATAAGAAGCCAATCATCAGCATCAAGGATGAACATGGCAACAAAACAAGCACCAACATCTGTTTCAAAGACCATGTAGAGTTGCAGGAAGGGGAAGGTCAGAGTGGCCTAAGTTATAAGTGGAAGGTAGACAATGGCTACACACTCAGCAATAACACGCAAGACAACATCACAATCCATGCGCAAAACAAAGATGTGAAGCAATACAAGGTGACCCTGAAAGCCACCAACAGTGCGGACTGTTACGACACGACGGACTACTACGTCATCGTAAACCCATTGCCGGAAGTGGAAATCATAGCGGACGAGAACCCTGTATGTGAGGGAGAACCAATCACCCTACGCACCAACAACGTGTACAAGGCTTACGATTGGGCTCACAGCAACGGAGGCAACGGCAAATCGGGATCCACCCTATCCAGCAGCAACAGCTACAGCACAACGACAACTGCGGCTTACAGACAGAAATTCTGGCTGGAAGTGGAGGATGCGAACAGTTGTAAGAATTGGGACACACTCACTGTATACACAAAGGCAAAGCCAACCATCAGTGTTCAAAACGAGACGATCTGCTACGACACGAAGCCTACCCTGAAAGCAAGCGGAGACGTAGACATAATCAATTGGCCTGATGGAAGCCAAAGCAATCGTCCTGCCAATTCAACGGGTTCTTGGACTGGGGAATGGGAATCCACAACCGCTCTGACCGGAGGTAGAACCTTCACCGTCACCGCCTCCAAAGACGAGTGCCTTTCTGATGTCCAAAACGCCATCATCAGCGTCCTTCCTAAACAGGATTTGACATTCGCAGTAGACGGAGAAGCTACGCAAGGCAGACCAGTCATGGTATGTAAAGGCAAAGAGACAGTCATCTCGCTCACCAATACGGGTCTCTCTAACATCAAGTGGGGTGCCGGCAACGAGACGACAAACAGCATCACTCGCACGATTAAGGGAGACAGTATCTTCTCAGCCACCGCAGACATAACGACAAACGGCAAGAGCTGTCCTGCCCAAGGAAAGCAAACCGTCAAAGTATATCCGACGACCCAAATCACCATCAAGGGTGGAGGCGCGGTATGTTTGGAGGGAGAAGTAACCTTCAACGCAAATGGTGCGGAGAGCTACAATTGGCATATCAGCAAGGCAGAGGCTGGCACTATCATCAGCAACAGCAGCGATAGTAGCGAAATCACTGTACGGGACATCAAGGAAGGCTTCTCCATTTACGCTACCGGAACAGATGTCAACGGTTGTAGCAGCGAGAGGTCGGCCGACAGCTTTGTCACCATCCTTCCATCCCCTGTCATCTCCATCAGCAACCATGTGGACACCATCTGTAGCGGAAGCGAACTGAAGATGACCGCAAGCACGAACCGAGGAGATGTGGAATGGAAACTGGGACATGGAGCTAGTGGCACTGAAGTCAACACAACACTCACCACCCAATATGGAAGCAAGCGTGAAGAAGTATACCGTGCGGAGGCATTCTACGAGGGTTGTTCTTCCACAAAAGAGGTAGTCATCACCGTACTTCCATTGCCAGAACTGACATTAAACACGGATGGTGCATTCTGTGCGGGTGACAGCACGCTCATCACAGCGAAGGAATCTTACGGATCGGCTGTGGAATATAAATGGGGCAATGCCACCAACTACACCGACAAGAACACATACATGGCTAAAGAGGGAGGCACATACCAAGTCTCCGCCCGCGCAAAGAAAGGCGGTCTGCAATGTGCTACTCCAGATCCAGTTGCGATAACCGTCACCGAAGTGCCATTGCCAACCATCAGTGGCATCGAAGTAACAGGCAATCCATGTAAGGGTGAAAGAGTTTCCCTGCGACCAAGGGGAAGCAACAGCACCTCATTCGAATGGTTCTTCATCACAAGCACCAAAGAGGATACCACCCGTATCGAGAGAATGGAGAGCATACAGCCAACCATTACACAAGACACCACCTTCTACGTCGTGGCTTCCAACACTCAGACATTCACCAACGTGACACTGGTCTGCAAGGGTGCGAAAGACACCACGCTGACACTATTGCCAGACCCATCATTCACTTTGACAGCCAACACACCATGCTACGGAAACGACATGGTCATCAGCGCACAAGGTGGAACTGGCTACACATATGATTGGACTTGGGACGGAAATCAAAACGAGAACGGAAAGGATGACATCACCATCAGAAACGCTGTGGGCAGTCATGTCTTCCACGTCACTGCAACGACAGCGGATGGATGTAGCGCCGGAAAAGACACTTTGGTCAACATTCATTCATTGCCAATCATCAATGGATTCCAAGGTGAGAACGTAATCTGCGTGGACAACCAGAGCAGCGTTCACACCGTCATCTGCGACGATCCGGCCGCCATCCGGAAATATGAATGGACGACCCAAAGCAGTAATGGATTCCAATATAGCAGCGCACCTGACAGTTCAAAGATTACAATCAAGCCGAACAGGGCCCAAGACGATGTCGTCTATACCGTGAATGTGACCGACACCAACGGTTGTGCGTCAAGCAAGAACTACGAGATAGACATCAAACCAATGCCTGAGACCAATGTGGCGATGGCTGCGAACTGTCCGAACGACCCGACCAACATCACCGTCACGGACAAAAACAGCATGAATAACGTGACATACACATGGTACGAGTATGATGATAGCAAAACAGACCACAAGGGAGATCCTCTCGGCACTGGCAACAAACTTGAAAAGGAGATCGCCGACACGGCACGCTTCGTGGTAACAGCCAGCAGCGAGTTCGGATGTGAAAAAGACACCACGATCACTGCGACTGTACACCCTCTGCCAACACTCTCATTCAGCGGTGAGACGGTCATTTGTGAAGGAGAATCCACTACCCTCACCATCTCTGCCACTTGGCCAACGGGAGTTCAAGGAGGAACAGCGTCCTACTTCTGGCAAGAGATCGACGCAACAAACTCAAAAGCCCAAGTGACCGTAAGTCCAAAAGATACAACGACATACCACATCAAGGTCGAGACAGGCAACAACTGTATGATGGATACCTTCATTCGTGTCAATGTTAAACCGAGACCAATCGTCACCATCAACGATATGAGGGATGGCAACGATAGGATTTGTGAAGGCGAACCATTCGAAATGAATGCGGCAGTCACCAATCTGACAGGCACTTACAACTACGTTTGGAAAGATTATGACAGCAAGGTCATCACAAACGGAGCAACCTACGCGACGAACAATACAGGCACCTACGTCATTGAAAACGACAACAAAAAGTTAAAGCTTTCCATGACGGAGAACATAGAACGTACTTACTGGGCCATCGCGACAGAAGCGGGCGGAACCGGCAAACAATGCGCCGACAGTACCAAGTTCACATTGACGCCACTGACCAAACCAGAGGTGAAGATCGCAAACGTCACTCCTGTCTGCGAGAACACGGAGGCCGATATTGAAGTAAGCAATGCGCAAAACAGCTACGAATATGTTTGGGACAACGGCAAGACTGGTCCAAGAATCACAGAAACCATCGTTCCTAACGTAGATAACTGGTTCAAAGTAACGTGCATCAACCCTGCGAACGGATGTCAATCTAAAGACGCGATCCAAGCATCCACAAAACCATACCCAGCCATAGCGCTCTATGACTCCACAAACGCTCTGCTTGCAAGCAAAGACATCACCATCTGTAAGGATGCGACACTCAAGGTGACCGCAGGGGTGACAAACGCAAACGGTGCGAGCGTAACGTATGATTGGGGCAAAGAAAACGATTTGAGTTTCACACAAGCAAGTGCGACACTCCAAACCACTGTATCCGACGCATACAACTACATCGTCACGGCCGTGATGAATGGTTGTGAAAGCAAAGACACCATCCACACAGGCTACTACCCTACTCCAGTCGTGACTGTGGACGGTGACAAAAACACTTGCCCGAACGGAGATGCCAACCTCAGCGTATCCATCACGGGAGGCAGTGGCAACGCTAGCGACTACACCACGAGGTGGACAAGTGACAAAGCAGTCACTATCGTAAACGGAACAACCGCCAACACCGTGACCGCCAAGAGCCTGTCATCTGGTACTTATACATTCTACGCCTTCGCGACAGACAATGTACACTCCTGCGACGCGAAGTCAGAACCATTCACCGTGGAAGTATGGAATAACCCGACCATCATCGTAACGCCAGACAATAGCGAAGTATGTAAGGGAGAATCGACGAACGTCAGCGCAAAACTGCAGACAGGCAACGGAAGTTTCACATGGACATATAACGGAAGAACAGAAAATGGAGAAAAGATCAATGTGACGATCCAAGACACTACAACAATCCATGTCAGTGGAACAGACGAGAACGGATGTTCCAGCGAGACGGACACGACCATCCGCGTATTGCCAATCCCTACACTGACAATTGAAGGCGAAAAGACTATATGTGAAGGCAACACCAATGGTGTACAAATCCAACTCAGCGGAGCGAAAAAATACTCGGTAGAGAATGTTGGGGACTACACCAGCAACTCCGAGAACGACAAAGTCAACGTGACGCTTAAGCCTGAGTCCACCAAAGATTACAACATCACGGGAGTGTTAAACGGATGTACAAACACGGAAAGCGTGACCATCACAGTGAACCCTCTTCCTGACGTGAGAATCAACGGAGAGACCAATGGTTCCGGTGCCATCTGCGAAGGCGACAGCATCGTATTGGGAGCCACTAAAGGACTAACAGGATACACATGGACCGTTTCCAACTTTACTGGAACAAAAAAATACAATACGGTCGGTGATTCATTAGTCATCAAAACAGATGCGACGACCACCCATCAATTGCAAACCATCAACGTCAGCCTAAAAGCGACAGGAAACAATTGTGAAGATTCCACCACTTACACTATCACCATCAACCCACAACCTGTCTTTACGCTCAAAGCGGAAGAGGCTGTCTGCGAAAATGGAGAAGTGACATTGAAGATGGAACAAGCGACAAATGCGGAAGCCATCAGAGAAGTGGATTGGGGATCATTAAGTTCTGAGAACAAAAAAGAGATCACCGTTGCCACAACAAAAGCGGCAGGAGAAACCGAGACATACACCGTCTCAGCGAAATCCATCAACCAGTGTGTTTACACCAACACCGCCAACGTCGCAATCAAGGCAAATCCATCTTTCTCTATCCAAGGGGAAGAGATTTGTGAGAACGATTACGCAATCATCGAATTGCAAAGCGGTTCGGCAGACAAGTACTTCGTGAATGATAACGAAATCACATTCAACCAAGGGAAATGGACGGACGAGACAAGCAGAAGAAATTCCGGCGTCCACACATTGTCCATGACAGGAAAGAACTATTACACGCTCTCCAACAATGGAACCCTGACATGTGAGAAAACAGAGGATATCATCTTCAATGTGAAGGAATTACCAGACGTGAAGATTACAGCGCCTAACTTCCTCTGTATCAACTCGACAAACGCCGAGCTCTCTGTCACAGCTGCCAACAAGTATGCATGGTTCAAAGAGAACAACTATCTCGACACAATCGGCAGAAGCCAGACATTGGCCATAGAGACACCTACCACCAACACCAAATTACACTACTCAGTGGAGGTGACAGTGGGCAAATGTAAGAACATGGACTCTGTCAACATCGAAGTGTTCAATACGCCAACGTTCCAAGCTCCAGAGGAACTGATTTATGCATGTAAAGGCTCAGACGTGACACTGACATTCACGGATAACAGTCCAAGCGGCACATGGACATGGAGTACAGGTGCAACTCAAACACCATCCATCACACTCCCTGACGTGCAAGGCGAAGAAGAGATAACCGTAACCGCCCAAACATCTCAAGGTTGCGAGGCGACAAAGACATTCTTCGTCGAAGCGAAGGAGAACCCAAGCTACCACTTGGAAGGAGATTTGACCGTATGTAAGGGAAGCACATCTGATGTGACATTATACACCTCACATAACAACAAACCGCTATGCGACTATATTTGGTTGGGTGAGAGCGACATACAACCAGCAAACGCCCAAAGCATTCGACTTAACATCAATGAGGTCATCAACGAAAGAAGTGAATTCGTTGTGTCTATGATATCCAATCACATTGGAACAAAAGATTATAACGGCCAAACATTAAACGCCAATGTCACATGTAAAAGCAAAGAGATCATCACGCTCGACATTTGGGAATTGCCAGTTATATCTGTAAACGGTGGCAAAGCGGACACCACGGTATGTGCAGGAAGGCCTGTCACACTCACCGCAACATCCACCGACATAGAGCCGACCTCATGGTCATGGAGAGGAAACAATGTGGGTACCCCGTCCAATACGAGCACGGCATCCACCTTCTCAACAACGACAGGTGGAGAAAGCGAGTACATGTATGTCGTGAAAGCGTCGAACAGTCATAATTGTACCGACTCCACTGATTTCACCGTATACGTGAACGCATTGCCTCGCATCTCACTTACCGCACCAGACGAGGTGTGTGACGGGACAGACACTATAGCAATAGTTAAGAGTCTGGACAACAAGGAATTGCTCTACGAATGGGATCGTTCCGGCCTATTCACGACTTCCAACAGGGAAAACATCTCCGTCGGCACGAATGATATCACGGTGAGAGTATCCGCCAAGGACGAAAACGGATGTACATCAGAGGAAGCATCCAAAGAGATCAAATTCCTTCCTAACCCAGAGCTCTCATTCGTCAATCCTATCGACAACGTATGCTACGGAGACAGTGTTACCCTGACTGTTAAAGACACGTCAAACCAAACAACCTTCTATTGGATGGGTGACAAAAACAACACAAAGAGCACCTTCACCAAGAAAGAGATGACCGAGTTGACCACCTTCACCGTCGTCGGCACAAGAAACGGATGTACCCATACACAGACACGAAATGTGGATGTGTGGAGTCTGCCAACCATCAAAATCGACGAGGCTCCGAAAACAGCAACATGCTGGAATGGGGAGGTGAATTTGGAAGGCTCCGGTTCCGACATCCAAAAGTATGCATGGAAAGACAACAGAGCTACCATTTCAAGGAATGCGAGCGATTACAGTTCGGAGAACACCAAGACATACACGAACCTTGTCGAACAGACCACGAAATATCTGTGGGGCATGGATTCCCATGGTTGTGTGAACCAAGACAGTGTCATCATCAACATCAATCCATTACCAGCCTTTTCCGTATCAGGCGACACCATCGCCTGCGAGGATGAGAGAATCACGATCACAGCCGTCAAAGATGCTTCAACTGTGGGTGGTCTCAACTACGAATGGAAAGACAAGTATGGAAATGTTTTGAGCGACAATGACGAACTCAACATCGTCATCACGAAAGACACAACACTCTACGTGAAGGCAACGAACGCCGAGAACTGTAGCAAAGACACCTCCTTCCACATCGCAATGAAGGGAATTCCAGCCATCCATGCTGTGAAGGATACGCAGAACGTATGTAAAGATGATCCAGCCGAACTAGTTGTCACCTCATCTATGCCAGATGTTGTGTTCAGTTGGGTCGACGCAAGGACAGGAGCTAACATCGATGCGAATGACCTGAGCAACAACAACACCACGTTGAAACAGATCGTCTCCACATACAAAGAATACAAGGCGACCGTCACAAAGAGTTATCCAATCTATGGCACAACCAAGGAGTGCTTCTCTGACACAATATTCAAAATCACACCTTGGGAAAAACCTAACATCCGGTTAAACGGACAAATAGAAATATGCCAAGGGGATAGCGTGCTATTGCAGGCTGAAGGTGGTGTGAACGGGAAGTATCACTGGAGTTACAAATACCAAGACAAGAACGACAATGAAGTTATCGTTGACACTACTGGAATCAACAACGCCGAGAACACAGACCAACTCAAGCCTGTACCATCAGCAGGTCTGACAACTTACATCGTGGTAGGTGAAGACGAAAAGACATGTAAGAACACCGCCGACTTCCAAGTCAGGATGAACTACTTGCCAAACTTCACCATCAGCGGTGTGGAAGAAGCTTGCGAAGGAGAGAAGATTTCCATCTCCGTCGACGCATCGGAAGCATACAACTATATGTGGGACGAAAACGGATACCGTACGACCAAGACGCACGACTATGTGATCGAAAAGGATACGACCATCCACATCTACGCCATCAATACGGAAACCCGCTGTCAAAAGGATGATAGCATCAGTATTAGCAGCAAGAAACATCCTGACCTGATGTTACAACTCGACGACTACGTTTGCTTCGGAGCACCTGCGAACTTCTCCACCTCGTTGAACGACAACGACAGTACGAAGTTCTATTGGTACGAAGGAACAGATGTCAGCTTAACTGAGGATAAGGTGGGCAAAGAATGGACGACGAAACCTTTGACCACAGAGTCATGGTTCCATGTACAGGCTCGGAAGAAGTACAAGATCGCCACATGTACGAGTGACACCACATTCAGGGTGCAAACACTCCAATTGCCGAACATCAAGATCGAGGAGGGGAACAATGTGCCAGCCTGCGAGAACCAGGAAATCACTATAAAAGCCACAGGAGGCGACAGATATGCTTGGGACACGCATGACACTACCCTCGCGACTTCGACCAAACCGGATACGACATTCACTCCTACAAGGAACGGAGAGAAACATATCTTATTGGGAGGTAAGTTCTACGAGAATTACGGCAAGACCTGCTTCAACACAGACTCCACTACCATAACCTTGTACAATTTGCCGAACTTCACGATCGAAGGACCAACCGACACTTGTCAGGATACGCGCATTGCCCTCACAGGAAAGAGCACGGAGAACCTCTCCTACCTGTGGACGGACACATTGGGCAACCCAATATCCAGTCTGAAGAGCCACACATTCCTCATCACGAAGGATACGACAGTGAAGTTGATCGCTTCCAACGCTTTGAAATGTAGCAATAGTAAGACCTACAGCGTCAAGATGCACAAGTACCCAGAGATCCAACTCGACGACATCACAGATAATGTATGTAAGGGTGCGAAAGGTTTGATACGCGTCAGCAACACAGAGAGCGACGTGACCAAGGTAGCATATCAATGGTCGGATTGGGGCGAACAAGGAGCCATTCTTAACAGAGACTCCATCACACCAACCGTGCCTAAGCAGACGCAATACACCGTCACCGCATCCAACATCTACAACAATAACGGAGGAAATTGTCCAAGGTCGTACAAGTACACGATCAACACTTGGGATGATCCTACCATTATCGTGGAAAATGTGTCTGTGTGTCCAGGCGAGAAAGCTGTCTTAGTGGCAAGCAGCCCAACCATCAACGACGATAACGCGTTCTCTTGGGACGGGACAAGCGTACACAGCAAGACTTACGAGACTAATCCTATCACGAGAGACACCGTGCTCATCGTGAGTGCAGTGGACAACAACCATTGCGAAGGTCACACCTCTGTCAATGTCACGCTTCACCCATTGCCTTCCTTCTCACTGTCAAGCGATGGCCCAGTATGTCGTGGAACCCAAATCAAGGTGAGTGCGGATAACATGGGTCTAGAATATGATTGGCACGACATGAAGGGATTCCGCCAAGACATGAACTACACCGAAACACTGAACGAGGACAAGTGGTTGCACATGACAGCCCGCACAGCATTCGGTTGCGAGAAGGAGGATTCCATCCTCATGAAAGTCAAAGACAACCCTATCTTGTCTCTCTCCATGAAGAACTACGAAGGCAAAGACACCAACTACGTTTGCTATGGAGAGGAGATGAAACTAACCGCAGGAGGTGCTAACGGAGGATACTACTGGAGCGTAGGCGGCAAGCAACTCACTGACGAGGATGGAGCAAGTGAAATAACGCTTTCTCAACTCACTATCCCTGTAAGCGTGAAATTACGAGGCATATCCAATGGATGTGAGTCTACGATAGACACCAGCATCAACATCTGGTCGTTGCCAAACATCACGATCGAGGCACAATATGCCAGCGTATGTATCAGGAGCTACGATTCATTGTATGCCAAGGGAGGTGTTCCTGGCAAGTATACATGGAATGGTCCTGACATCACAGGAAATAATATCCAATGGGCAGGCACACCAGCCTCCGATTTGACAGGGGATGCAGTCAAGGTTTATCTCGACGCAATGAATAACGCCTCCTTCATGACGAAGTACTATGTCACGGGCGTAGATGAGAACGGATGTAAGAACAGAGGTGACATCGACGTCAAAGTTAACGAGTTGCCTACCGTCCACATCGAAGGAGACATCGAAGTGTGTCAAGGATCTGAAGCCACGCTCTACGCAAGCGGAACCGCAGAGTCATTCACTTGGATGGTTGACAATCAGGAGTACTACACGCCAAGCATCAACCCTGTGATAAACGTGAAAGATAGTATACGCGTCACCTTATTCGGAACTGACAACAACGAATGCGAAGCAGGTGATTTCAGATACATCAAGACCAAACCGATACCGCACATCCTCGTCAACACAAACACAGGTGTGGATACAGTTTGTAAGAACGACAAAGTACGTATCGACTTGAAGGCAGTGGATAACAATGGCAAGGAGTTGACCCAAGACGTCACATGGGAGTGGCAAAACGCCAACACCAACAACTATTGGGAAGAGGTCATCTCGAACAAGAAAAACTATAACGTGAGAGTGGTCGCAAGAGGATGCTCTAATGACACCACCTTCGGCATAAACGTATGGCCTTTACCTATTTTCGAAATCAAGGGCGATGATGCAATCTGTATCAATGATAGCACCATATTGACCGCAGAGGACGACAAGAACGGCAACGGACCACTCTCCTACTATTGGACACAAACCCTCCAAGGCGGAACCGGACAGACAATGACCATCAATGGGAAGACAAGCGCAGACTTGACCGTAGCACCTACGGAGACAACAAGATACACCGCATGGGGAACAGACAAGCATGCTTGTAAATCATCTGCCACCCATATGGTAAGAGTAGACGCATTGCCTACCGACCTTATCGTTGTCGCTTCTCCTGCTGACACTATCTGCGAAGGGGAGAATGTCACATTGAAGGTGTTGGGATCCGGTGTCGACTACACTTGGAGCATAGATGGAACACTTCTCACAAGTGGAGAAGAGTTGACCTACAAGATAACACAAAACACCATCTTTACCGTGGAAGGAAGGAACGCCAACGGGTGTGACTTCAAAGTCCACAAGACCATCCACATGAAGGAACGTCCAAAGATCGAGATCGTGGACAAACCGGATTACGTATGCTACAACACATTGGCTACCGTCAAGGTGAAGGGTGCGGACACTTATCTGTGGGATAACAACGAGACCAAAGACGAGACCTCAGAAATTCTCCAAATGGATAGGACCTTCAGCGTGACAGGAACAAAGAACGGATGTAAGGCTGATCCGATCACCATCAATGTCCCTGTCAAGAGCCTTCCTACCATACTCATCTCTTCCGACAAGTTGGACAACGAGATCTGTATGAACGAAAGCATAGGCCTGATCGCAAGTGGAGGAGAGAAAGGCAAATACAAATGGGAAGGTGGACAATATACAAGCGACACCATCAAGGTTAGTCCGAAGGAGACAAAGACCTTCACCGTATGGGGAGAAGACGAGTTCGGTTGTAAGAACAGCAATGACTACAAAGTCATCGTCCACGAACTTCCTAAACTCCACATCGAGGCATTCTCCGACTTAATCTGCGAAGGTGATGTGGATACTCTTTGGGTAATCAACGACAACCCTAAAGACGCAAACGGGTCACAGGTATTGTTCAAATCCTACGCTTGGGAAGATGGAGAGACCGTAGAGAAGATCTCCAGCAGCATCAAGCAGAACAAGATCTTCAAAGTGACGGTAGAAGATATCTACGGATGCGTCAACGACACCACGAAGGAGATCAAGACGAAGCCATATCCTAAGCTGAGGGTTGATGCGCCGGATTACGTCTGCTTCGAGAACAGTGCTAACGTGACGATCTCCGGAGCTGACAGCTATACTTGGAATGACGGATCTCACGAGAGCCAATTCTCCAACGTATTACGTAGAGACACCGTCTTTAGCGTGACAGGTGTGACGAACGGATGTCAAACCGACACCACCTTCAACGTGGCGGTAATGCCTTTGCCAAACATCTGGATCGCATCGAATGTTGATGAGATATGTCTCAACCAAAGCATCACCATGAGGGCAAATGGAGGTGACACCTACGAATGGGATGTGCGTGACATCGAGACCAACAGCAACAAGGTGGAGACAGTCACCGTGAAGCCAAACAAGGCAGACAAGACTTACACCTACAATGTGATAGGAACAGACCTCAGAGGATGTAAGAACAATGCTTCCTTCGAAGTAAAAGTGAACCCTGCTCCATCCGTTAAGATTGGCGGTGCATCCGAAATCTGCCAAGGTGACATGGATACGTTATGGGTAACGGGTAACGCCATCAAATACACTTGGACCAATACCGGTGAGCAAAGCGATACCATCTACCCTATCATAGACCAAAACACAACCTACAAAGTTGTCGCAGAGTCGGAGAATGGTTGTACGGCTACGGATAACTTCACGGTTAAGGTCAAAGCATATCCAGTACTCACCATCAATGCGCCGAGTGCGGTATGTCACGGTGAAAAAGCCATCATGACGGTTGAGGGCGCTAGCCAATACATGTGGCAGAGCGACCCGACCCTGACCAACAAGAAATACGCTGACACACCAGATAAGGGTACAACCTATACGGTGAAGGGTACGACGAAAGGATGTACCAGCGAAGCCAGCGTATATGTGGATGTCAACCCACTTCCATATGTTTGGATCACAGGAAGTGAGAGCGTCTGCGTAAACGACGACATGGTGCTCTCCGCAAATGGAGCCACCTCATACACATGGAGCACCAGACAGACTGGCGAGCACATCAATATCAAGCCATCAGACGCTACAGACGACCTCAAGATTTGGGTAGTCGGTACGGATGCGAACAATTGTGTCAACCGAGACACCTTCGACATCACCGTACACCCGCTTCCTGACGTCAAGATTTTGGGAGACAACGCTACATGTAACGGAGATGCCACCCACTTGGAGGCAGTCGGTGCGAAAGACTACATCTGGAGCACTTCTGAGCAAGGAGCGCACATCTACCCTATCATCACAGGCAATAAGACCTTCACGGTTGAGGGTACGGACGAGTTCGGTTGCAAGAGCACATTCACGAAGACCGTCACCCGCAAGTACTACCCAGTTCTCAGCTACACCGCTCCATCTGCGGTTTGCGACGGTTCTGAAGTGAAGATCAGCGTCACGGGTGCATCCCGCTACACATGGTCAGGTTCAGAGTCTCTGAAAGCCAAAGGAGGAACGATGACCGATACCGTGAGGGAACGTACCATCTACAAGGTAGAGGGTGAAGAGAACGGATGTACCACCGTAAGAGAGATCATCATCGACAAGTATGAGTTGCCGACCATCTGGATCAACGGTCCAGCCTCCGTATGTCAAGGATCACAACTGAAACTGAGTGCGACAGGAGGTAACACCTACACTTGGGCTTGGGGTGGCAACACATACCGAAACAACACGTTGAGCGACCGTCCTGAAATAACGCAGACCTACCGCGTGACGGGAACAGACAACCACAAGTGTTCCAACACAGCAGAACACGAAGTCGTTGTAAAACCTACCCCTAAATTCATCGTCAAGGGTGTAACCGAGGTCTGCGAAGGTACGGCGACAACACTCACCGCCGAATCAACGGAGAATGTTCAATTGAGCTATAGCTGGAGCAACGGAGCCGGCACGTCAAGCATTACGCCAGTCATCAACACGACGACGAAATTCATTGTCGTCGCCAAAGATGCCAACAACTGCGAAAGCACCGTCACCCACACTGTGACCAGCCAAGAGATTCCGGTAGTGACATGGACAGGTGTCACCACGCTATGTCAAGGCGAGCGTCTCCAATTGAACGCCAAAGGAGCCAAGTCCTACAAATGGACAAGTTCCGACAAGCCAGGTGTCACACTCTCCACGACCAATCTGATGACTGACTACCCTACCAACAGCGCAGTTTACATGTTGGAGGGCTCTAGCAACGGATGTGCGGCAGAACCAATCAGCATTCCTGTCAATGCATTGCCGAACCCGAACTTGACCTACCAGGGTAATACGGTCATCTGCGAGAACTCTCAGTTGACACTTACCGTATACGGAGCCGATACTTACTTGTGGAACAACGGATCCAGCAACAAGACGATAACGGCCATACCGCCAGCAGGAGACAGTATATTCTCTGTTGTCGGAACGGATAGGAACAAGTGTAAAACAGAGTTGAAGATCCCTGTCAAGGTAAATAAGAACCCTGACTTCACCTTAGATGGAGACAAGGAGGTTTGTAGGGGTGATTTCGCCACTCTGACCGCCACAGGAGATGCCTTGACCTACTATTGGGGCTATCAGACGCCAACCTACGACAAGAACATAAGCAACAACGGAGCACCGGTAGGTGTGCAAATCGACATACCTACTTACGTCTTCGTCAAAGGTGTGGACGTCAACGGTTGTGAGACGGAGAAGTCGATCGCCGTTCAAATGAAGACACCTCCTACCGTGATGTACTCAGGGAAAACAGAGGTTTGTCTCGGCGAGGCCATCGAACTCTTTGCCGAGGGAGACGCAAAGGAATACTCATGGAGTACGGATGGTGGCTTGACATCCACTCCAGGCAACCCTTACCTGTTCATTCCGCAAGGAGTGACAAGGGTTATCCTCACAGGAAAGGCTGACAACGGATGTACCGCCTCGAAAGAGATTTACATCGAGACGAACGTCGCTCCTAACGTGGACATCTACGGAGACTCATCCATTTGTGTGGGCAACACGGCCAGACTCATCGCCGATGGTGCAGACAAGTTCGTATGGTACGAAGAGAGCACAGAAAAGACGGAGGAAGGTCGTTACCTCGAAAGGGTAGGCTTGAAACCTGGACCGAACAAGTTCTACATCACAGGTACCTCCATCTCTGATTGTAAGAACACGAAAGAGTTCACTCTGATGGTAAATGCGAACCCTGTCGTCCATATCCACGACACGCTTATCGGATGTCCGAACGAAGACACAAGGGCTGAGTTCAGCATTAGGGAGTCATACATCCAATCGTGCGAATGGAAGAGTAATCCTATCAACGGAGACCTCTTCAGCAACTCTGCGAAGACAGTTTCCGCCACCATCACGGAGCCGACAGAGGTCTATGTTGTCGCCTACGATGCGAACAATTGTGCATCCTACGACACAATCACCGTCGATGCGCTGCAATTCAACCCGATCCGATTTGACGTGACACCAACCACAATCAACGAGGAATCCAATGTAATCGAGATGACAGGTTACTTCCCTGTCACAGAGAACTGGACTTGGGATACAAACGACGAAACTCCAGAGACGCATGGCAGGACAGCAAAACACACCTACACGAACGTCAACTCCAGAGACTCCTTCATCGTAACGGCCAAAGCAATCGACGAGAAAGGATGTTTGTACGAAGGCGACACCATCGTCTATGTATGGAAAGACTTCTGGGCACCAAACGCATTCACACCTAACGAGGATGGCATGAACGACGAATTCTGGTTCTTAGGCACAGAATTCATGACCGAGTTCCATTGGAGAGTCTTCGACAGGACGGGACGCATCATCTTCGAATCGGACAGCAGAACCGGCAAGTGGGATGGACGAGACAAGAACGGAGACAAGTGTCCATGGGGCGTATACGGCTACATCGTCGAATACGAGAGCATCTTCAAGGGCATCAACAAGAAAGGCGAACGACGAGGCACCGTGACATTAATACGATAAACGGAACCCGTTGGGAAGATACACGATCGTGAGCCTTCTCATCAAAAGAAAAAACGGTTGTCGAGAAATCGGCAACCGTTTTTTTTGACGAGAAAGAAACACACCCCCAACACATGCATTCCAAAACTTCCCTATAATCCGCACACGGCACATAACAAAATAAAATTAAAAAACAAGATAAAATGCGCACAATAAATAGAAAATACCAATAAAATAACGCATTAAAATATTGTTCAAATGAAAAGTTTAACTTAATTTAGCATATTGATGTATAGTGGAAAATCTACAATCGTAGACCGCTAAGAAATAACTGCTTATGAAAGGAACAAAGTCGATGTATATGAAGTGTATCAAAATATTATTCACCATTTTTTTGGCGAATGTCTATATATGCAACTCTGTTTGGGCTATCAATGAAGACACTCCAAACCTCAGTTTCGAGAACGGAGCGGCCAGTTTCCCTACAACCTTCTCGGACGACGATTTAGGTGTCTGGAAGAGGTACTATGGATTCTATGGAGCGGAACACTTTGACGTTACACAGGTTGTCAATAAAATATCCACCCATCACAATGGTGAGGCAAGAGCAATAGGAGGAAGAGGAGACGAGGATAATGACGGATGGGTAAGATACGGTGTTGAACTTAGTTACACATTACCAAATAGGACGAATAGCACGACTTATCCCAACACAGGAAAATACACGATAGCCAACGGGTTACAAGGAAAATTTGACATCATCACAGATAGGACACTTGACCCATGCGTTTATAACACAGCAGACTGCCGGACAAAAGTTCCATTCTACACCATGCCAAACAAATTAGAAGATGGACAAAAAGTTGTTCGAATCGGTAGCACAGGTAACACGGAAACACGTTACTCAAGTTACGAGCCAAGAGGATACTATCGTCGAGCTCATGCAGAAAGAATGGTTTATTCCTTCGAAGTAAAAGAGAATAGCACCCTACTCACCGTCCAATTCGCCGCATTTTTGGAGGACCCCGACGACCCATCTCAACCAGCCCAGGCAGGTGCTCACATTGCGGATGAACGACCAACCACATCCGTCTCTGTCACACTCAAAAAGAACGGGACAAATCAAATCGTCAAACCAGTTTGTAGCGAATACGAAGCGAGTCTAAACAATTCTCAATTAGACTTAGGAATCGTTGAAAAAGAATGCAATAATTACGCAAGAAACTCATCTCCAGCGCGTTACAAGGATTGGACAACCAACGTCTATGACCTGCGCGAAAACATCGGAGATATCGTCACCATCGAAGTGTGGGTTCACGATTGCTTGCTAGAACTTCCAATGTGTTCAGAATGCAAAAGATTATTTCACAACACAACAGTATCCTATACAAATGGTATTCCATATCTGCAATGTCAAAGAACGTCAAGAATAATCGACAACAAAGGAGGCGTTGCAGGTGAATATGGATGGTCATCTGACAACGTGGGATGTAATGCGAAACACAGGGCTTATCTCAAACCAACCGCGGGAGGACACCGTGCCTATTGCTACTTCACCGCCAACACCAAAAAGATGGAGATGTTGGTGGACAATTGTCCGGAAAACAATAGAATCACCATCACCGCACCAACAGGATTCACCTTCTACACATGGAAGACGGGTGAGGGTGTATCTCTCGAAACGGATCCGCTCCACCCGAACATCGCATACGTAGACCGAGCCGCCATACAAGAGAACATGGACTACATCTGTGAAATGAGTGGTGACGACCCTGCCTGCTCCAAAATCTACGGTATCGTACAATTAGCGAAAGACCCATTGGGCGCAAAATTCACAAAAAAGATTGCCTGCGACAATGAGGTGAGCTTCACCAACGAATCGTACATCACACCTGTCAAACAACAGAGTGGAGACACCATCAAGCCTGACCGTATTATCGAATACAGATGGAACTGCACCGACGGACATGGGCACAACTTCTCTTTGACAACCACAGAAAAAGATGAGACACCAACTTGGATCTTGGAATATACCCAAGAGAACAAGGGCCGCTACACTGTAACATTGGACATCACCACAGAGAAAGGATGCCACGCCACCTACTCGGAAGAGATCACCGTATCCCCAAGGGAGGATATCAGCATAGATGGCGTCACAGAGGTTTGCGAAGGCAATTCCACTACCCTACAGATATCCAATTACAACGATCCGGGGAACACCTTCTTTTGGTATAAAACAGCGACATTGGGGACATTATTGCCAAGCGATGACTTGCTGCAAGAAGGACAAGATTACACTGATTCAAAACTGACATTCACACCAGAACCAGGAACCACCCACATCTACGTCAAGATTTTAAAGCCAGGTGCAGAGAACAATTGCTACTTCACTAAATCATTCGACGTGACCACCAAGAAAGTGCCGACCATCTCTGCGTCTGGCACAGGCATGAACGCCAACATGAATGTGAGGCCTAAATACGTGGACATCTGCGAAGCAAGCGAAGCGAACTTAAACGCAAGAGAGACGACCACCCCTGCAATCGGCATCAGCAAGTGGATGTGGAGCGACCTAAAGAACACAGCGGCAAACACAGTTAGCCCGCAGGACACCACGCTCTACTACATCACGGCGGAAGGGGCTAACGGATGTGTCGCCAAAGACTCTATCCAAGTCAATGTGATGAAAAAACCCATATTGCAGATTAACGGAGGCGATGAAATCTGCGTGAACGATTCAATCACGCTCCACGCCAACAGTCTGCTGAACGATGTGACCAACACAGCTCTGTACAAGTGGTATAGACTCAGCCAAAACAACACGAATGAAATATCATCACCTACCCATGAGATGGGCGGTAGCGGAACAGATTCGCTTATCGTCACACACAGCACTCCATCCGCTATTGGTAGTGACGATTACATGTACCGGTTGGAGGGAACGAACCAATACGGATGTAAATCATTCGTAGACAAACAAGTGGTAGTAAGGGATAACCCATCACCTATTATTCCAGACCTGACACCAGTCTGCAAAGGAGAAAACGTAATCATATACATCTATGGAGCAGACTCGACGAAAATAGTGGAAGAGAACAAAAACGAATTCGACAAGATACCGTACTCCGCCTCTCTCTCCACCCCGAGAGATTCCATCCACGTCATCACGATCAACCACTACAACAGTGTGACCTGTACGACGAAAGTGGTTAAACCTGTCAGGATGGATAGCGTTCCAAGCATCGAAATCACAGGAGAAACGGAAATCTGTAGCGGAGGAAGCATCACGCTCACTGCCACAGACACCACCTCATACGATTCATATCAAGAAACGATAACGAAGACATATTCATGGACAGACGCCAACCACACGACAACAGCGCAAATGACGGCGCAACCTAACACATCCACCACGTATGGCGTCACCATAACAAACAGCAAGAACTGCTCTGCGTCGAAAGACATCGACGTGACCATAAACCCACTGCCAAGGGTCATCGCCGAAGCCAACAACGGGAAAGTGTGTCCTAACGGAACCGACACATTAAAAGCATATATCATAGAAAATGGCACAAGGGTCGCCTTATCCGAATGCAGATGGTTCAGCGACCAAGACACACTACACCCTCTCGTCGGCTACACCTCACTGAACGGAACAAAAAACGACTCGATAAAAGTCAGCAACATAACTACGCAAACGACCTACTACGTAGTAGGCGTAAATGCGAAAGGGTGTAAGAGAGTGGCTCAAGTGACCATTTATCTCAAGACTCCACCGACCATCACCATCGCAGGAGAGACTGATATATGCAACAAAGGAAACATCGTACTCACCGCCGCCGGTGCGGAATCCTACCGATGGGAATTGGTGACAGGGAAAGCTCCCGACACAGTCATAACCGCCAAAGGAACGAAAAACCCATTGGCGGAACAGGCGAACTACGACCGAGACACCACCATCCGCTATTACGTATATGGAACGAAGGATGGTTGCGAAGGCTATAATTACAAAGACGTAAATGTATACAAGGAGCCTAACATCACCATCACTGGACCAAAAAGTGTATGTTACGGAGTTCCTGCAGATCTAACCGCCCACGGATCAGTATCAAGTTACCTTTGGACAGGACTCAGCAAAAAAGATGCCAACATACAAGTAGTACCAATCGGCACGGAGCAAACGTTCCAAGTGACAGGATACAATGCGAAAGGTTGTCCGGGAACCGCACAACACAAAGTCACAGTCAACCCGAACCCTAACCTATCCATCACAGGCGCAGACCCTGTTTGTCCTGGCGACAAGGCTGTCAACATTAATGTCAGTGACATCAACTCAGGAAATCTCTCAAGCATCGAATGGAGCATAAACGGATCCATCATCAGCAACCCGAGAGATGTGGCGCTCAATGACACCACGAAATTCCGTGTGACTGCACAAAACGAGCACGGATGTTCCGCTACGGACTCCGCCATAGTCATCGTATATCCGAAGCCAATCCTCTCCATCATTGCACCTGCTGTCTGTGAAGGAGAAGAGATTGTCGCCACTGTCGATGGTGCGGCTACCTACAAATGGTACGAGGGGAATGGTAACGCTGCTACCGAGACGAACCAAACAGGAACCAAATACACGAAGACCAACTACAATGGCCCATCCCCATATAGATTTAGTGTAATCGGATACGAAAATGGATGTCCGTCAGACAGAAAAGACACATTCATCACGATCAAGGAGAAACCGACGTTCACCATTGCAGGAGATACCGCCTACTGCGAAAACGATGTCATGCGGTTAGATGCAAACGGAATCGACAACGCTGATGTACAAGCCTACTTGTGGAGCACGGGCGATGTCACATCCTCCATCTCGAAACCTGCATTGTTGGATATAAATAGCATAAGCCTGACCATCACCAATCAAGAGGGATGTACCAACGAAGTAAGAAGAGGCATCGTTGTAAAAGAGAATCCTAAGATTGAAATCAGACCGACAAAAGAGGCCGTATGTGAAGGCGATTCCGTACAGATGTACGCTTGGGCAGCGAAAGATGCGAACTCCCTATCATTAACCTACGGATGGGAGCAAAAAGCGAAAGGAGAACAGAATTTCAGGACATACGACAAAACCTTATTCACCTCCAATGTTTACAGGATCCCGAACGACTCCATCGAGCCAACGCTTCATACCACAACCACCTACAAAGCAGAAGGTACGGAGATCCACAACTACTTATTGCTTAACAATACACACTTAACGTGCGTTTCCTCCGCAGAGAAGACGATTGTAGCCAATCCGAAGCCAGCCGTGTTCATCACAGGTGCGGACTCCATCTGTAGCGGAACGGAAACCAACCTCATCGCCTACAACACCAATAGCAATGCGATCATCAAGAGTTGGAGTTGGGAATCCTCCAATCTCGATCCGAGCGAAACACACACGTTAAGCTACACCAGCACAGGAGTAGTGACAGGACACGCCGCATACACCGCCATCGCATCCACCAACGACGGATGTACGGGAGAGTCGACACACAACATCGAGGTATATCCAGCATTCAAATTCTCAATAGACGGCTCCCAATATACATGTGAAAACGATTCGTTCAAGATATTCGCCGTACCAGACGCAAACAACAAATACAAGAAAGTGACCGACTATAAATACCAATGGTCACCACAAGGAGGCGTCTCCGACACTGCGTCCGGCATCATCTACGAGACCACAAATTTCACACTGAGCATCACCGACCCGAAAGGATGTAAGGCGGATACACAAAGTATCGTGTTGTTCAGGAAATTACCGAAGATCACATTGTCCGCCGACCCAGTGTGCGAGGGTCAAGAGGCCACCATCAAAGCCGTGTCCGACTCTATCATGCAGACCATCCAATGGGGGACCAATACGATTCATAACCTAAGCGCACAAGCAGACAAAACAAAAGATTTCTTTTCTCAAGTCATCAACCAATCCACCACATTTACTGTGTTTGGCACAGATGTAATGGGTTGTAAGTCACAAGAAGAAATCATCGTAGTAGATCCAATCACAGCACCTGATCTTAGCATCACAGGTGTCACCAACGCCTGCGCAGGATCGAACGTGGATCTCATCGCCGCAACAAGTTCAAGACACGAAATCAAATGGTATAACTACGAAGGAGACGTCATTGGGAACCTGTTGACGAGTCAAGACGGCGTGCTCTCCCTGAAATCCGTCACAGTAGGAACCCACAAATTCATCGCCATCGTAAGCAACGGTTCTTGCGACACAAGGAAAACTCACACGCTTGTTGTCACAAGCAATCCGACCGTGAAAATCGAAACAAAGGTCGGTAACAACTGGGAGGATTTGAACACGATAGAAATCTGCGAAAATAATTCCGTCAACGTCAGAACCCAAGATTGCGGAACTAGCAGTGGACTCACCTACGCATGGAACATCTCCAACACATCGGCGTGCGAAACAACATTCACGCCTGATAACGACGCAACCTGTATCGTCACCGTGACCGATGACGCTCAATGTACAGGAAAAGACACCTTGCAAATCATCGTCAACAGGAATCCTATTCTGACAATCAACGGAATATCCAATGGAGACACGATCGTCTGCGCAGACAATAACAAGTCCAACACAGTGAAGCTAGTAGCCGGGAATGGCGGTGGCTCAGACTACATTTGGACAAACGCGACAGCCGACCACACAAGCTCACACGACAGCATCGCCAATGTCACTGTCAATGGAGGAGAAACCACGATCTCTGTGACCGGCACAAGCATCAAGGGATGTCCAGGCGCGACAAGCTACACCATCAAGGCGAAGGCATATCCTACGTTCGAGGCGAACGACACCTTCGCATGTATCGGTGATTATGCGACAGTGAAAGTACGCAGCGGAAATGCGGACACCTACGAGTGGAGTTGGACCGAAGGCGGACAAAACAAGACCGCGAACGGTACAAACCTCACCGAAATATTGAACGTGGCAGAAAAGATATACTCCTTAACTGCCACGAAAGATGGTTGTATGACAGAGGCAAAATCTGTTAAGATAACAGGTTACAACAAACCTGACCTTAACATCTCAAGTGACAAAGACATATGCTTCGGCGAAACAATTCAACTCCAAGCGTCAGGTGCGGATTCCCTACTCAAATGGTCTAACGGAAACGGACTGACCGATGGAGGATCAGGAATCGCCACTGTGAAACCGAACGCAACAGGAGTGCACAAATACACGGTGATCGGCTATAACTCCCAATCAATTGGAGGATGTTACAAAGACACCTTTGTCACGGTGACCGTCCGCGCTATTCCTAACTTCACTGTAACAGGAGACAAGAACATCTGCGCCGGGAACGAACTGACATTAACAGCGGAGAACAAGAACACTTCCGACAACAGTGTCCAATTCAACTGGAGATGGGAAGACAACGGAACGAACAAAACAGAGACAAACAAGACGACCATCACGCCTACGCTCACCAACAATGGGACACAAGACGCAACCGTCGTCATCACCACATACGCAACCAACAGCATAGGGTGTACCGACTCTATCAAACATTCCGTGACAGTCAAAGCATCCCCTGAGTTCTCTGTCCCTGCCATCAGCATCTGCGAAGGAATTGACGCCATCGTCAACATTCCAAATGTCACATCCGTATACTGGGCATTTGACAAAAAAACAACGGGACCATCAAGGACATTGCCTTTCGACACCATCAACAATCACAAATCAACTATTGGTTTCGACATTACCGGCTACAAAAACGGTTGTGGCAAACGTGATACGATAGACAACATCACCATTCAAGCGAAACCATCCATCACCTTCAGCACAGAAGGAATCACGGGAGCCGATGACGCAGAGGGCACAGGTAAGATTTGTCTCAACGCCACAGGCGTAAAGATAACCGCCGCCACCAACGTCAACAACCCGAAATGGAAGTGGAACGGAACAACGGAGTCAGCCTCATACGAGCCTAAGCCAAACACGACAGGTTTGATGACCTACACCGTCAACGTGACAGACAACAACGGATGTAGCAATACCAAGCAATACAACCTAACCGTCCTCGCCAACCCTATCCTCAGAATCAGCGACGACGGAGGAACTAATTATGAGCTCACCGGTAAAGGGAAAGTCTGCGAGAAAAAAGCACTCACCTTAAAGGTAAAGCCAGACGTCGAAGAAGCTGGCATGAGCTACACTTGGACAACAGGTGTGGCAGGAACAGCCAACGGCAACACCTACACCATCGGTGAAAACGTATTAACCGACGACAAAACATTCATCATCGAAGGAGTAAATCCAAATGGTTGTAAAGGAACGACCAAGTACGATCTGACAGTCAATAAATATCCTAACACTAAAATCAAATGGGACAATAAATGTGCAGGAGAAAACGTGACCGTTGAAATCGAAAATGCAAGTAACAACGCTCAATACAATTGGGAATGGACGATTGGAAGCGAGACGAAGACTGCGTCCAACACCCGTTATGTGACCCAACAACTGACGGATGACACCAACTTCAAAGTGACCGCATCAGGAAACGGGTGTACAAAAGATAACGATACCCTTGTGACTGTTAAAAAGAATCCATCATTCAAACTCAAGCCGGATTCCATCAGTTTCTGTAAGAATGGATCATCAATATCCATCACGGCGACCTCCACTGTTCCTTACACATACAAATGGACAGAAGGAAGTACAAATCTTCAAACTAACAGCACAACAACGACCAGTACATTGGCCAACAGACAACCGAACAGGAATACAAGATATGTGGTTGAAGCCACTTCGACAGACAACTGTCACAAAAAAGACACCGCCGTAGTCACCGTCATATCTTTGCCAAAGCCTTCCATCCACAAGGAGGGAGCACCTTGCGTCGGGAACACAATCAAATGGACAGCCATCGGACAGACAGGTTCGTCCTACAAATGGTATGTGAACAACGAAGAGATTGAGCATGGACCAAGCACCCACTCGGGAATATCATTCATCGTAGGGGGAGCAGGAGATGCGGAACTTTCCGTAAGAATAAGCGAAGGATTTAACGACAACGGTATCACAATAGCTGTGGAAGAACATCCTGCCCATAGCACGAACTGTAGCATCGAGAGAGTTTCGGAAACATTGAAGAAACAAAACAAACCTAATATCACAAGTGCAGACACAACACGTTGTAAGGGAGACGGACGAAAGACCGTCAACGTACAAGGTGCCAAGATATACAGGTGGTTAGACGAAAACGGAACAGCCTATGCCACAGGATCATCCTTCACGGAGGAACTGGCAGAAAGCAAGACCTACATCGTCGAAGGAACGGACGGCTCTTGCGTGGACACTGCAGAGATAACGATTTGGGTCAACGAATTACCATCCATTAGCATCGACGCAAGAGGCGGAAGGAAAAGCCATGACACAGTCTATGCCTGCGTCAATAACAACGTAACCCTCACCGCCACGCCAGCCCACCCTGCATCCTACCATTTCGCGACAAGCGATCACTCAGAACAGGGATTCAACTACATGTGGGACAACATTAGCGCTAACGCAGATAATTCATTAATTGCAAACGTTAGCTCAACCCTGCCTCAAAGACATATGGTCAAGGTGACAGACAACAACACCAATTGTTCGAACACCCAAAACTATACCGTCACAGGCATCGCCCTTCCTGACGTGACCATCTCCGGAGAGAAGGCAGTCTGCCGCAACTCTGCCGTAACACTGACTGCGACAAGCAACAAAGCGATCGCCGATGGACAATATGCATGGACTGTCAACAATGTCAGCAGTTCCACCACCAGCAATATCATCAAAGTGGAAGGTGTTGACACCACCACAAACAACAACAGACCTTACACAATCACTGTCACAGCGACAGACGCAGATGGCTGTCAAGGCACAAAAGACTATACCGTCACCAATAAGCCAGATCCTAGAACAGACATCAAAGACACTGTCGTATGTAGCGGTGAATTAGCCACATTGAAAGTTGGCGCCAATTCTCAGGCAGACTATTACATTTGGCCAGACGGAAGCATGGGTGGAACGCAATGGATCAGCGACAAGGTCATCACGGGCAATGATACCACCTACCTCTATAAAGCCGTTTTGAACGAGTGCGAGGTAGAGGGCTCCGTCAAAGCAAGCAACCTCAACCTGCCACAGTTCGATCTGACAGTCAAAAACAGCGAAGGAGTTGACATCACAAGCAACCCTGTCGTCTGCACGAACGCTAACGAGATAACACTCAAAGGTGTGATTGTAAGCGCAAACAATGCAAGCGAAAGCACATGGAAGTGGAAAAACTTCGATGGCATAACAGCAGACAGCTTGAAAAATGATCCGACCAAAAAGACGACCTACACCGCCACTCTAACCGACGGGAAGGGTTGTAAGAGCCAAAAGAGTATCACAGTAAACGTCAATATACCTGAGAAGATCAGCATAGAAGGACCAAGTGCCATCTGTGAGAACATGGAAGGCACATACGTCTTGTCAGGATTAACAACTGGAGGAATATACATCCCAAGTTTAAATGACTATGCGAAAGCAGAGTTAGAGCAAAACGAAGGGACTGTAACCATTAAGAACATCAAGGGCGACATCACACTATATGTGTCAGGAAACGGAGGCAACGGATGTCAATGCGAAATGGATTCCATCGAGATTAAGATGACGCCGAAGCCAGCCATCGCCATTGCCGTCACACCTGCCAGCCAAGAGATTTGTAGCGGAGATGATGTGAAGATGAGCGCCAGTGTCGCAACAGGTGTTTCTGTACAATGGGATGGACTCTCCGCAGGTTACCTGGACAACAACCAAAAATTGTTCAACACATCCATGAATGATGTGGTGAATACATTTAGAGCAGTCGCCACCACCACCGGCGGATGCGTCAACGACACAAGCATTGAGATAACAGTACACCCACTTCCGACCATTAATGTGGAAGGCAAGGATGTATGTTACGGAACAAATGACTCGTTAATAGCTACCTCCAACGCATCTGATTTCTTATGGGAAGGTGAACATATCACCGGAAACAAAAACGAAGGCAAAGTTCATATTGCGGACATCAGATCGGATGCCAACTACAACGTGACCGTGACAGACGTCAACGGATGTAAGAAAGGCACCACCGTCAGGGTCGTTGTACACAGCAATCCTATCGTGAAAATCACTAGAGAGACCGAAGGAACTGACGACCAAAGGATATGTAAGGACAGCGTTCTTGTCTTGACCGAGCAGAACAATGCGAACGGCACGAACGAATATTCCCACAATTGGTATTATGTGGGAACAACAGGAAAGGTGAGAATAAGCGGCGGAAGAACCATACGTCCTCTCATAGACCAAGACTCCACTTTCAGAGTGATTGTCACCAAGAACTACACGCTCAACGATCCATTGAGCCATGCCACCTTCACCTTGGCCTGCGAGGATAGTACCGACTATACAGTCACAAAGAAAGATGCGCCACGATTCACCGTCATTCCAGACACTGTATGTAATGGAGACAATGCGAAACTGAGCATTCAAAGCATTGAGACAGGTATCTCTTATAATTGGGATTGGAAGAAAGCGACAGAAAGCACTTTCACAGGCAACCAATTAGGAGGATCCAACCTAACCATACCTGCCGTAAAAGAACCACACTCAGTCAAAGTGACAGGTACAAAAGAAAGTTGTCCTCATGACACTACGGTAGCAGTCAACGTACACCAATTGCCAAACATTGCGGACTTCACTCCAGTGTCCGTCTGCATCGGCAAAGACACAGCATTCACACCTGCCGTAACGTTCGACATGACCTACAACAATCAAAATGGTGTGGCTGATAATGGATATGCATGGGCCGCTAGCAAAGACGCCAATAGCATGATCACGCCAATAGGAGCTGACGGCAAACTGAACGTATCGCCTAAGCAGACAGGAGTAAGAACATACACGCTAACCGTGACAGACAAAAACGGTTGCGTCAACAGCAATACAGCAGAGTTGACCGTCAGCGCAAAGCCGAACATCAACATTGCCGGCAACACGTACGTATGTCCTAACACACAAACGACACTTTCGGTAGACAACTCAGCCAACACATTCAAGAGCATCAAGTGGTACGCTGACACGATGAAGACTCAGGAGATAGGCACTGGTACGACCTTCTCTCCAAACATCAAAGAGAAAGACACGACCTTCTACGTGGCCGTAAATGTTGGAGAGACCGATGGTATCCACTGCGAAGAGATGAAGGAAGTGGCCGTCAGAGTCAAACCGATGCCAAAGATAACGGCGAACGGAGTTAAGACCATCTGTAAGGGAGGAAGCACACGCATCACTCTCATCGGCAACTCGGGTGGTACCTACAAATGGCTCGGCAACGCGGCACAATACGGAAACAGCGCCGATGTGACTCTGAATCCAACCGTCACCACGCAATATCAGGTGGAAGCCACCACTTCAGATGGCTGTTTGGTCAACGTCAAATTCGACATCACTGTCAATGAGTTGCCAATTGTTCTCATCAACGGGAAGAAAGCAGGCGACACAACCGTGTGTCTTGGCTACGAAGTGCCAATGGCCAAAGGTGGTAACGCCAACGAATACCAATGGAGCAACCGAACGACGAATGACACTTACACCCCTAAACCAAACGCCAACACCAACTATTGGTTGGTCGGCACAAACACCACGACAGGATGTAAGGACACAGCGAGATTCAACGTGAAAGTGGCAGCGCTCCCTATCGTACAAGCAGAGGGAGACATCTACGAATGTAAAGGGAAAGATGTCACTCTGAGCGTGAAAAACCCAGAAACGAGCAATCCACAAATCACTTATAGTTGGTATGTGGGAGACACGACATCTGCGAACCTCATAGGAACATCATACAACAAAGTGGTGAAGGCGGATAGCTCCGTCACCTATATCGTGAAAGTTCAAGAAGTTCACAACATAACTGGTCAACCAGCATTCGCCTGCGCAAGCACGTCGACCCAAAGACTGATTGTCAAGGACAACCCGAAGATGCAATTGACACCTGACACATCTGTTTGTGAGAACAATTACATCACCCTCACCGCGACCAGTCCGTCCGCCACATTCCACTGGGAGGAAGCTAACAGCGCTAACAGTAGCATAAACGTACAAATCAAGAGCGACACCGTCTTCCATGTGACTGCGACGAAGAATGGATGCTCCAGCGATTCGTTCATAACAGTCAGGAAGTTGGCTCTGCCTACACTCAAAGCGGCAGAGATTGACACCATCTGTTACAATACAGCCGCCAATCTGAGTGTCACCGCAAGTGGAGGAAACGGTTCTGGATACATCTACGAATGGGACAGCCACAACATCAACGTGGCAAACGGGTCAACCGCAACAACAGTTCTTCTTACCAACACAATGTCCACCTACAAGTTCCCTGTAAAAGTAACCGACGGGAAGGGTTGTGTCGGCAAAGACACCGCTTTGGTCAACGTCAAGGCTTTACCAGCCATCACGATCGAGGGTGACAAATACATATGCGAAGGATCCAGCAAAACATACACCAGCAAAGTGGTCAACGGCACTGCACCAAACACTTATCAATGGATTGAGAACACTACCAACATCCAAGGTGCAACCAACGCAAGCTACAATGTCACAATGGGAACGGAAGACACAAAGACGATCAGCCTAAGAGTGACCACCAGCAGGGGGTGTGAAAACGTATCTGAGCCATTCATTATCCACAAGTGGGAGAAGCCTACGCTATCCATCATCGGAGACACCATACTCTGTAACGGGGAAAGCACCACTATAAGGGTGGCCGGAGCAGGCTCCGACCCAAGCAAATATGTATGGAACGGCAATGGATTGAACAATGCGAATGGATTGTCACAGACATTCAGACCAACAACTGGCCAAACAGGTGACAACAGATTCATCTATAGCCTCAAAGGCACAGACAAGAATGGATGCGAGAAAGACACGACATTCTCTATCCTCGTCCACCAAAGACCAATTGTTCACCTCACCACAACCAATACGGACATCTGCGAAAAGGGACAAACCAGTTTATTGGCGACGACCGCTGTTCCAGCCACTAACATCAAGTACGAATGGAACACAGGGGAAAGCAACACGAACCAAACAGGTTCGCACGGCATCACTATTTCTCCAAGCCAAACGACGGAATACCGTATAGTGACGACCAACACGGAAACGGAATGTACGGACACAGCCACACAAACGATCACGGTTCACAAGCGGCCAATCATCGAATTGGAGGCGCCAGCCATTGCTTGTACCGAGAGCACAGTGGATCTGAAAGCTGTACAAAGGGGAGGAAGCGCACCAACACTCTTCAGTTGGAGCAACAACGTCAAGAACTCTTCGGGCAATACGGCAAAAGTTGATATCATAAACACCGATGAGTCTGTAGAGGTGTACGCAGGCCACAAGATTGACAACATCAATCTAACTTGCTGGGATACGGCAAGAGCGACCATCGCAGTAAGAGACACTCCTAACGTCACCATCAGTTACAATGATGCCATCTGTTTCGGCAACGTGCAAAGATTCACCTTGGCTACAGGAGAGGCTGACTTCTTCATTTGGCCAGGCACGACCAACAAGACGAGCATCGCACAATTCACAGAGACAGAGGCGAAATCAGTCGGCGCATACACAGATGCGATAACCGTCATCAAGCGCTATACGGCCTCAACGACAAGCATCGAATGTACACAGGAATATCCGGTGGCATACAATGTGAGTCCGACACCGCAAGTGAAAATTGACGGTCCTGCATTCGTCTGCACAGGCGAAAGTGTGGAACTGACCGCAATTGACACAAGCGCAAGGATCAACAATGTGAATCAAAACATCGTTGAGAACTTGACCGTCTGGGAGAACACAGGCAATGACACAGGCAATGCGGGACATTTAACAGTCTCTGTCTCCCCTACAAAAGACGAACTTTACAAAGCCACATTGACCAACGGATTCGGATGTTCCGCAACAGGACAATATGTCCTCAGCGCACACACCAAACCAAAAGTGTCCATCAAGGGTGATTCCATCTACTGTCAAGACTCCATCAGCAATGTATATGTCAGCGGCAATAACCTCATATACATCCAATGGAAGAACGAAGGAACAGGCTACATCCACAAAGTGGGAGATTCCACTGGCACCAATCTGCTCACAGGAGAGCAACTGCACCTGAGAGTTAAACTGTCAAATGATTCATCCTACTCGGTAATCGCCTTCAACAACCAATTCTGTAAAGCGACAGGAGAGATCAATCTGCATAAGAAACCTAATCCTTCCATTGTACTGGCAGGTCCGGATCACGTATGTAAAGGAAGTGACGCAACACTCTCAGCATCTGGTGCAACCAGCTATGTATGGGTAGGAATATCCAATACACGAAGCACCTACACCGACAAGGGGTTAGTTCAAGAAACCACCTATAAAGTGAGGGGAACGACCGACGGATGTACCTCAGAAGCGACCAAGACCGTTGGCTTCTGGGAGCGTCCAGAGATCGCGATATTCGACGGTAGCAAAGAAGACACCGCTGTATGTTACAGAGACTCCATCGAACTCACTGCGCAAAAGATAAGCACCATCGGAGCGGCAATGCAGAAATTCGAATGGCAAGGATACGGAGAGAGAAATTCCATCATAGCACATGCGAACAACGAACAGAAGTATATCGTCTATGGAACAGACAATAATGGATGTTTGGATACCGCAGAAATCACGGTGAAGGTGAATCCGCTTCCTACCTTCGACTTCACCTACCCTACAAAGCTTTGCGACCAAACAGAAGATTATCTTGAGGCAAACAAAGCCGACCTCATATACATTTGGGGCATAGACGGTGATGGACAAACAAAAGTCTTCGGAGACAGAGCAGGAAACACGAAGGAGGCAATTGTAGTCACAGACACAACCACCTATTACGCATTAGCTAAAGACGATAAGGGTTGTATCTCCGACTCGGTAAAACACACCGTTGTATGGAAGCCGAACCCGGAAATCAAGATCAGCACGAAAGACACAGTATGTTATGGTTCTGCAGTAGCCCTCACAGCGGAAGACACGGTGGCAGGCTCCATCTACCAAACCTCTTTCCAATGGTTGGACAGCCAACGTAACATATTGAAGACGAATGGCAACAACTACACAAGCGATATTTTGAAGGGAGCAACGAAATTCATTATCGTTGGTGAAAAAGAGGGTTGTCGATCCGAGGCTGACACAACCATCAGGGTTTGGAATCTGCCGGATGTAACCATCACAGATGCCAAGACGGGACGTTCAGACATAGCCCAGGCTTGTCTGCACGGAGAAGTACAACTCAACGCAACCGTGGAGAACGCACCATCCCCATTCACATACAAGTGGGATGACAAGAGCACATCCGCGTCGACACCAAACAACAAGGATTCCATCGTGCTAAGTCCTAGGAACGAAGGAGAAAAGCATATTGTACTTGTAACAGACGGGCATAATTGCCAGAATAGAGACACCATAGGCATCCACATCAACGAATTACCATCATTCGATGTGAACGGTGTATCCGACGTATGTTCCGACACAACCAATAAACTCTATACAACACCAAGAACCACAGGTTATGAGTTGAGTTACAATTGGTATGAGAACAAGAACAACATCGATGAAGTCATCACATGGGTGGAAAATGGTGTAACTCACCAATCTCTCAACAGGGACACGATCTACATGCCTATCCTGAAGGATGCCGTATTGAAAGTAGAAGGAAGCTACACAATCAATGAAATAGTATGTAGCGATATCCAAACCTACGAGGTGAAAGCCAAGATGACACCTACCATTAAGATTGGCACAAATGACACCACGATCTGTATGGGTAACGCTGTAAGTCTAGTCGTAACAGGAAACTCATCACGATACGATTGGACCAACGACAGAGGTGAAGACTTGAACAGCAAGAAGTACAACGATTACACCCTCATCGACACCGTATGGACAAAGACGAAGTTCATCGTGGAAGGAGAATTGGAAGGATGTAAGAAGCAAGACAGCGTCACCATTGACATCTACGAATTGCCAAATGTCACCATACAGTCAGAGACACCTAGCATCTGCTACGGCGACAGCGTAATTCTAAGGGCAGTCGGAGACAAGGCCTACAGCAAATACCAATGGAGAATTGCAGGTAACCAAAACCTTTTGGGTTCTGACAGCGCGGCACTTCACGAGTCACCGAAGATACAAACAGACTATACGGTGCTTGTCACTGAAGAACATACAAAGAACGGAAATGTAGTGGCCTACTGTGAGAACAGCGACACATTCTCTGTCTCAGTAAATGAGTTGCCTACCTTCAGTTTGAAAGCTGCTTCATTCATTTGTGAAGGCGAAGACGTACTCGTCACCGCAACTCCTGAGAATGCGGGAGATGCATTGACCTACCACTGGGGAGACGACAAAAACGGTGATTACGAGGCGGCGAACACGCACGAATTCGCGACAGTAAGGACGAACAGCGCGACACAAACCTACTCGTTCGTAGCATGGGCGCAAGACGTCAACGGATGTAAGAACAAAGATTCCGTAACCGTCAGGACCAAGCTCTTCCCATTGGCCAATATCGACTATCCAGACAGCGTATGTTGGGGTAATCAAGCGACCATGACAGGAAAGAATGCGGCGGCCACATACGCATGGTATACCATCTCTGGCAACGATTCAACCTTGTTGTCTGAGCAAACCAACTACACCACGCAAGCGCCTACATTCGCTAACGGTATTAGGCAGCAGACCCAATTCGTCGCAAAGGTGACGATGCAGGAATGTACCCAAGATACTTTATTCACCATCGACCGTTGGAACTTGCCGAACATCAAGATTCAAGGATCGCCGGAGCTCACCATCTGCGAGGCATCCATCGACACTTTGATAGCGACAGGAAGCGACATCGAGCTTGTAAGTCCTAACCAAGTATACAAGTGGGAGAATAACGCATACAGTTACATTGACAGGTATGAAATCGCACCAACCAGCGAGACCGTCTACCATTTAGCAGGTATGGACTCACACGGTTGCGAGAACTTCGATACCGTCACCGTAAACTTGGAGAAGCGACCAGTATTCAGCTTGCATAGCGAACCATCCGTCTGCGCCAACGACACGACCATCGGATGGGTTAAGGTGGAGGCGAGATCTGCCCAGAGTCTGCTATTCAGTTGGATGGCCCAAGACAGCACGCCAATACTCCTTTACACAAGCAAAGACCTGAGCAGTCAGAAATCGTCAAATGCTCAATCGGGATGGTTGCCAATCACAAAAGACACCACGCTATACGTGACGGCCAAATCAACGGGTACGGGCATGATGGGTTGCGAGGAAATCGACATGATAAACATCAAAGCTGATCCTTACCCAGCCATATCCGTCATCAGAAAAACTGACACTGTCTGCGTAGGTACATCCGCCTACATTCAAGTCAGGACCGACATCACGTCAGATTTCTCATGGAGCAATGGTAGCACAAGCAACTACGTACAAGAAGTGATCAACCAAGACAACACCAAATTCACGGTGAACGCGACAAGCGAAAAGGGATGTACCTCAAATGAGACATTCACCGTCAACGTTTGGGAGTTGCCAACAGTCAAGCAAATTGACACAGCGATCTGCTACAACGAATCAGTAGAGTTGACCGCCATCTGTACGAAGACTGACCCAAGCACAAGACCAGAGGATGTGACTTACCGATGGAACGCGGCAGATGTGGACGGAGCAGTCTACACGACGGCCAAGTTGACTTCACCAGCCACCTTCATCGTGAAAGTGACAGACAATAACGGTTGTGTCAACACAGGCAAAGCCAATGTAGGCATCAACACCTTGCCAGAGTTCACATTAAGCATGTTGGAGCCAATCTGTCGAGGCGAAAATGCTAGAATCATAGGAAGCAACTACAAACTGGCATACAACTGGAACTATGCGGCAGACCCAAGCAACTACGATGAAATCATTGGAGTAAGCAGACTCAGTCCATTCATCCTGAACAATGTGGATCCTATAGGAACAGATACCACCTTCACCGTATGGGCTAGAGACGAAAACGGATGTATCGACCATAGAGACATCACCGTATCCGTGAAGGAGTACCCTGTACTCGCCTTTAGAATGGATACCAACTACGTATGCTACGGAGAAGAGAAACTCATCTACGTATCAGGTGCAAACGACGGATACACTTGGACCATCAACAATGAAACGAGCGACTCCAAGAACAACTACTTCAGGCTAACTGACGTCAAGGAGGAGAAACTCATAAGCGTTGAGGGTGTCACCAACGGATGTGCGACGACAATCGACACAGTCGTTCACGTATGGAGTTTGCCAGACATTCAGATTGAAGCATCCAGAACGAAGCTCTGTTTGAACGATGATGTCAAGCTGAAAGGTAAGAACGGAAAGGCCAATGAGTACAAGTGGATCTTCAACGGTTCACGCGAGGACTCTGTCGAGGTGAAAGTACGTAAGGTTGGAGAGAACACCTACAACTTGTTCGGTAAAGATGAGAACGGATGTTCCAACACCACTTCCATCACCATATTTGCCGACACCTTGCCGAATGTTCATATCGACGGCATCGACTCTGTCTGCGTCGGAGGTTTAACTGAACTCGCAGGTAAGGGTGCTAAGACCTATGTATGGTTAAGTGAAGAGAACGATACCATCTCAAGAGGCTTGACATTCTCTCCTACCATCAACTCCGACACCACCTTCAGCGTGATCGGAACAGACGGTAACGGTTGTATCGGAAGTGCGGACATCGATGTGACCGCCAAGGCATATCCAGAGATCAATTACCACACAAGCACAGGAAAAGACTCTGTATGCTACGGTAACAGATTGACCATCTACATCAACGGTGCGGACGAATACGAATGGGTGAACGAAAATAATAGCGACAACTATATCACACAAGAGTTCACCCAGCCTAAGACCTTCACTATCAAGGGAACGACGAAGGGCTGTGAGACTGAAAAGAATATCGAAATCGGCATCTGGAAGTTGCCAAGACCTCAATTGGATGCGCCAGAAGCAATCTGTTTCAACAAAGAGGCTGAGATATCCATCTCACAAAGAGACACCCAAGCAGGTAGGGAGAACATGCCTATCAGCGTGAAGTGGAGACACAACGGATCGACCAGCTACAACATCACCGACAGCCCAAGTGCGGACAAATGGTACTATGCGACCTCGACCGACACGAACAGTTGTCGTCACACCGACTCCATCTTCGTGAAGGTGAACCCACTTCCAACGGATCTGGCGATCGATGGAGAGCAAGCCATCTGTAAGGACTCCACCGTAACGTTGGAGGCAAGCAGCAAGCAATTCGAGATTGTTCGCTACGCATGGCATATGATAGAGGATGGATCCGACACGACAGCGTTCGGTCAGTTCACTAATAAGATCGATGTGAAGATTGAGGATGAGACCACCATCTACGTGACTGCGACAGACAAGAACACTTGTCAGTACACCACATCCCACAAGGTGGTTGCGAAGAACCATCCGGAGTTGGATCCAAGCTTCCCTCCATATGTCTGCGACGGCAGCAGGAGCACCATCTCTGTCAGAGGTGCGACGGAATACATCTGGGACGATGGAACGACCAACAGCTACCGTACTGTGGAAATCGTAAGCGACACCTTCTTCACCGTAACCGGTATGGCCAATGGTTGTGAATCCACGACCGACACGATCAGAATCGGACGCTGGAATTTACCTACCATCGCCATCGAGACGCAAAACAACCATCCGTTCGAGCTCTGCTACGGGCAAGATAGTCTGACCATGATCGCAACGGGAGGCGTGTCAACCGGATATATCTGGAACACAAGAGAGACAACCGAGTCGATCACCGTATCACCTCTCAACACCACCCGTTACGAGGTGATGGGTACAGACGCAAATGGATGTCAAAACAAGGCTGACACAATCGTCACCATCCACGCATTACCAGTCATTAGCATCGAAGGTGAAGCGACCATGTGCCAAAACGACACCATCACGCTGAAAGCCAGCACACGCGATGACGACGCAATAAGCAGTTACGCATGGGAGGCAGACCTCGCAGGATGGAAAGACATGGAGGTGAAAAAGGATTCCCAATATCTGACGTTGCCAATTCCAGAAGACATCCACTTCGAGGTGGTTGTGACCGACACATTCGGATGTTGGAACAGGGCGTTCAAAGACGTGAAGATGAAGGAATATCCTACATTGAAGTTCCCTTCACCTAATCCGAACTATGTATGCTTTGGCAACACCACGACCATCGCCGTAGAGGGAGCTAACAGCTACGTTTGGGAGGATGGAAGCACACAACGAAGCTTCATCACCAGTCCTTCCAAGGACAGCACCTACGTTGTGGCAGGTACCACCAACGGATGTACCACCATCGACTCCATCACCATCTACGTTAAACCATTGCCGAACATAACCATCGAAGGTGATGGTAAGGGAGAGAAGAGAGACTCCATCTGCTACAGCGACAAGATCAACCTGACCGCAAGCGGTGCGGGTGAGGAAGGCATGTACTCATGGAACACAGGTATCATGAACGATGTCCTGACCGTATCACCGCTCTCCACCACGAAGTACACAGTGGTTGGAACCGATACTCTCGGATGTTCAAAGGATACCTCATTCATCGTGAGCGTGATTCCATTGCCTGAATTCGAGATCAAGGGTCAAGAGTTGATTTGCCAAAACGACACGAACAAGATATGGCTGGAGTACAAGGATAAGAGCCTCACCTTCGAGTGGGGAGACAATTACGAGATGGACGGAGACACGATCTATCCAAAGGTAACCAACAACGAATCCTACATTGTCACAGCAATAGACCCTTATCAGTGTACTAAGACCAAGAGCTTAGCGGTTAAGGTTAAACCATACCCTGTATTGGAAGACGATGCAGTCACCGAGGTATGTACGGGTAGTCCGGTCAGCATAACCGTAACAGGTGCTACAGAATATCAATGGACAGGTGGCGCCACAGGCAACACCTTCACCGACACACCAACCCAAGATACGGTATACTACGTATATGGTACGACCAACGGATGTACCTCATTCAAGGAATACCCTATCACCCTTTTGCCATTGCCTATCGTTTCCATCACAGGTAAGACCCACGACTTATGTTCCGGCAAGACCATGCCTTTGACAGCTGACGGAGCCAAGTCTTACATATGGAGCACCGGTAAGGCAACCAATCGAATCGATATTCGACCTACATCAACGACAGAATATGTTGTGGTGGGTACCGATTACAAGGGTTGTGAAGGGACCGACACCTTCATCGTCAATGTCCGTCCTCTCCCTCAAATCACCATCGACGGAGACTACTCAGTCTGCGAGGGAAGTAATGCGAAATTGTTCGTCGTTCCAACGCCGAACAGCTCCAAGCTAGAGACATTCATTTGGAAGTATGAGGGCAACGACATCGGTAGCGAGGATACCATCTACACGGAGATCCACGAGACTCAGAGCGTCAATCTGCGCGTCATAGACACCTTCGGATGTGAGGCGACCGCCAACACGATCGTGAAGAGCAAGCCTTATCCTAAGTTGGATGTGCCAGAGAAGGAGACCGTCTGCCTCGAGAAGACCATCACACTCACCGTTGCGGGAGCCAACGCTTACGAATGGCAGGATAATGGCGAGTTGATCACAAACGACGCTAACACACTCACCAAGAAGATGGATGAAATCGGTTACGAACAATTCAAGGTGAGAGGTACGACAGACGGATGTACCTCTGAGTGGTACGACATCGACGTGGAAGTGGTAGATCATCCATCCATAACCATCGAGGGTGACGAGGCGGTCTGCATCAACAATTATGCGCAACTCACCGCCAAAGGCATCCAAAACGGAACATTCGTCTGGAGTGAAGGATCACAAGGAGAGAGCATCAAGATCAAGCCGATGTCAACCACGACCTACTCTGTCATCGGTTACGACGAGTACGGATGTGAGGGAACCGCATCATTGGAGGTAACAGTGAACGTTCCTGCAGAGATCACTATCGAGGGTCCGAAGAGTGTATGTTCGGACAACGGAGATCTCTCGCTCACAGTGATTAACAACAGCGACAAGTTGCTCAACTACACATGGTTGGACAACAACTCTCACATGACGACCAGAAGAGACAACATTTCGGAGCCTACCACCTACCAAGTGAAGGCAGTAGACGAGAATGGTTGTGAATCGTTCGCCGAGCATACCGTCTCCGTGACAAAGATACCGACCATCACACTTACGGGTAACATGTCCGTCTGCGAGGATGAACAAATCGTCATCAGCGCCTTTGGTACGGCTACCAGCTACTTATGGTCGAACGGCACAGAGGTGAACCAATTAAATACGCTCGCCGTGTTCAACGACCAAACCGCGCAAGGCAATGTCTCCACAAGAAGATTCCGCGTATATGGTATGTTGAACGGATGTGAGAACCACGTGGACACTACGGTAATCATCAACAAGAAACCTGAGTTGTCGTACGAAGGAAACACAGCGATCTGCCAAGGCGACAACTTGGAGATCACTGCGAATGGAGCGAAACTCTACTCTTGGAGCAACGGTGCCAACACCCAAACGCTCATCGCCCAACCGAACAACAATACCCGATATACCCTTGTCGGTATTGGAGAAAATGGTTGTAGGAATGCTATCGAGGTACCAGTAACCGTCTTCCCTCAACCTCAATTCACCATCTCGGGAGACAGACAAGCATGTCGAGGCGCAAGTGCGAAGTTACAGGCACAAGGTACTGGATTGTTCTATAGATGGGGATTCGGTTCCACTGATTGCACGGATGCGGAGAGTGGCAACGAAGCGGATATCGCCGTGCCAATAAACACTGAGACACAAGTCTATGTCAAAGCATATGACGTGAACAATTGTACCTCCATGAAATCCGTACGAGTTAAAGCATTGGAACCTCCTACCCTTTCTTGCAACGGAGAACGTAGAGTCTGCGCAGGTACAAGCATCAACCTCACAGCGCAAGGCGCAAGCTCTTACTACTGGGTACATGGTGGAGACACCACCCGTGGCATGAACTTCTCCTACAGGCCAATGGAGAATACCACCGTCACCCTTCACGGTACATTAGGTGAGTGTTCTTCCAACATGAATGTTTACATCCAGGCAGACCCTGCACCGAAGATCTCCATCACGGGTAAGGATACCATCTGTAGAGGCGAAACGGTACAACTCACCGCACATGGAGCACGTAACTTCATCTGGACTTCAGGAGACACGACCAATACAATTTCCAAGAAGTTGAACAACTCAATGACCTATACCGTCAAAGGATTCAGCTTCAGCAACAATTGTACGTCTATCCTCTCCAAGACCGTACACGTTAATCAATCTCCGTCTGTCAGAGTGACCGCGAAGAAGGATGGATGTCCTGAATCAGAGACGAAGGTAGACTTGATCGCATACGGAGCTAAGCACTACAATTGGAGCAGTGTTCCATACAATGAGGACATCGCGAATAGCATCGGCGACTCCGTCTTCGGTGTGGTCATTCCACAAGCCACGACGATCATCGTCTATGGTGTGGATAAGAACAATTGCTCGGCAACGGATAGCATATACGTGGAGCCTGTACCTTACGAGCCTATGCAGTTCAGGGTAACGCCAGGCGTCATCGAGCATGACAATCCGATCATCGCCATGAACGGATTCTATCCTGAAAATGCGAACTGGACTTGGGATCCAGGAGACCAGAACGGACTGATCAACCGTAAGAACGCAACCTACACCTACCCTCACGCAGGATATAGAGATTCGTTCGTGGTGAAGGTTCTGGCTGTCGACACGAGAGGCTGTGAATACCATGGAGACACTACGATCCACATTTGGAAAGACTTCTGGGCTCCTAACGCCTTCACGCCGAACAAAGATGGACACAACGATGCGTTCAAATTCCTCGGAACCGAGTTCATCACAGACCTCCACTTCACCATCTTCGACAGGAGCGGTAGAATCGTATTCACCGGCGACGACAAGGATGCGGCTTGGGACGGAACCTGCGATGGAAAAGAGTGCGACTGGGGCGTATACGGATACGTCGTCACCTACAAGAGCAACTTCAAAGGTCTGAACAAGGGAGGCGAACGACGAGGTACCGTCACACTGATCAGATAATAATCTTTATTTGTTAATATGTGGAAAACGAGGAATGCGCTATCTTTGCACATTCCTCGTTTAGCGATTATAAAACAATGATTCAACAAGAGACCTTCGAAACTAAAACTGGCTTTGACAAGATACGAGAATTGCTGAAGAACCACTGCTCCTCCCAATTGGGCAAGGACAAGGTGGACGAAATAGAATACTCGACCCAATACGAAACGCTCATCAGTCTACTCAACCAGACCCACGAATTCACCAAAATCATCGAAGAGGAGGATTTCCCCTCCGACCCCTTCTATGACGTGAGGGAAGGTCTCACAAGAATCCAAACAGAAGGGTTCTACCTCTCCGAGCAGGAACTGTACGAACTGCGCCGCTCCCTCGAGACCATCGGAGAGATCGTGAAATTCTTCGAGGAGAAGAGCGAAGAGCACTTCTACTACCTCAAACAGCTCGCCACGGACGTCTTCACCTTCCCCGACCTCATGCGCACCATCGACCGCATCCTAGACAAGTTCGGGCACATCAAGGACAACGCAACGCCCGAATTGGCAGCCATACGCAGAAGCATAGCCATCGAGGAGAGCTCCATCACACGGGCCATCAGCCATGCGCTTCAATTGGCTAAAAAAGAAGGGTTCATCGAGGAAGATACCAAACCGACCTTCCGCGACGGACGCTTGCTCATTCCTGTACCTCCCGCCTATAAAAGGAAGATACGAGGCATCGTACACGACGAATCCGCCACCGGCAAAACAGTCTTCATCGAGCCAGAGGCCGCCGTCGAGATCAACAACAAAATCAATGAGCTCAAGACAGAGGAGCGGAAGGAGATCATAAAGATACTCACCACCATCAGCGCCGAGATCCGTCCGAGAAGCGCTGAGATATTAGACTCCTATGATTTCCTCGCACAGATAGACTTCATACGCGCCAAAGCACTCTTCGCCCAAGAGATAGACGCTGTATTGCCGAAGATCAGCAAAGAGACACTCATGGATTGGAGCATCGCCAAACACCCTCTCCTCCTGCTCAACAACCGACGCTTGGGGAAAGAGGTCGTGCCACTCAACATCACGCTAAACACGACCAATAGGATCCTCATCATATCGGGACCCAACGCCGGAGGAAAGTCCGTTTGTCTGAAAACGGTAGGACTGCTCCAATACATGATGCAATGCGGCATGCTCGTTCCCATGCACGCCAGCAGCCGCATGGGCATCTTCGGCAAGATACTCATCGACATCGGAGACGAGCAATCCATCGAAAACGACCTCAGTACCTATAGTTCGCACCTCTCCAACATGAAACTCTTCGTGAAGCAGTGTGACGGTAAGAGTCTGCTACTCATCGACGAATTCGGAAGCGGCACGGAACCCCGCATCGGAGGAGCCATCGCAGAGGCGCTATTAGACCACTTCAACCAAAAGAGATCCTTCGGTGTCATCACCACCCACTACACCAACCTCAAGAACTTCGCGGAGGAGACGGAGGGCATCGTCAACGGAGCCATGCTCTACGACCGGCATAAGATGCAGCCGCTATTCCAACTGGAGATTGGCAACCCAGGCAGTTCCTTCGCCGTGGAAATCGCCAGGAAAATCGGTTTGCCGGAGTCCGTCATCGAGGAGGCGACAAGAAAGGTGGGGGAAGACTTCGTCAACATGGACAAGTACCTGCAAGACGTGGTGAGGGATAAACGTTATTGGGAGGCTAAGAGACAGAGTATCAAGCAAAAAGAGAAAAGGCTGGACGAATTGACTGCCAAATACGAGGAGGAGTTGGAGGATATGGCCAAACAGAAAAAAGCAGTCATCCGAGAAGCAAAACAAGAGTCTCAACATATGCTCGAACAAGCCAACGCCGCCATCGAGAAAACCATACGAGAGATCAAGGAGGCACAAGCCGACAAGGAGAAGACCAAGGAAGCCCGCAAAAACTTCGAGGCGTTCAAGGAGGAGCACAAGCAGAAAGAGGAAGGGGACATCTCCAAACAAAGGAAGATACAACCCCGCAAACCAATCCAACAGAAAAGTGCGAAGGAAGATGGCAAGGAGACATTCTCCGTAGGCGACACCGTACGCATCAAAGGGCAAGGCGGACATGCGACCATCCTCGAACTGAAGGGAGACAATGCGACCATCGCCATCGGACAGATCAAATCGACGGTCAAGACCAACCGATTGGAGAAGATGAGCAAAAACATGATCAAGAAGGAAAACGCCAAGAGCTCGTTCGTCAGCGAGGCGACCTCCGATGACATCAGGAAGAGGCAACTCAACTTCAAACGTGAGATTGACGTGCGAGGCATGCGGGGAGACGAGGCATTGCAGGCCGTCACCTACTTCATCGACGATGCGATCATGGTGAACGTGGACCAAGTGCGAATCCTCCATGGAACAGGCACAGGCGCACTCCGCCAACTCATCCGACAATATCTACAGACGATCAGCGGAATAAAAAATGTTCACGACGAACACATTCAGTTCGGCGGGGCAGGCATAACTGTTGTAGAATTCTAAATGATTTATTATTTTTGCCTAAATTTTATAAAAATATTTTATATTCCATGAAAAAGATAATCAGTGTAATCGCGACGGTTTTTCTGTTTCTTTTTAGTGCACACGCACAATACGGATATGACAACAGAGTACAATTCGGATTCGACATGGGGGCAGGATTCGCCAACCAATGGGGAAACGCCTATGAAGCATACGGCAAAAAAGGCATACTAGGCTTCAGATTCGGATTCTTCCTTGATATCAACTTCAGCGAGCACACGTTCGTGGAAACAGGACTGACATTCAACAGAAAAGGATGTAGAATCAATGGTCATCAATGGTTGGAGAATGGCGGTCCGCTCAAAATATTCGACAATGAAAAAGCGACAGCTAACCTCTTTTACGTGGAATTACCGGCCCTGATCGGTTTCAGAGTGCCTATCGAATATGAAGTGGCATGGAAATTCTTAGTAGGACCTTACTTCGGTGTTGGTGTGGCAGGAGAGAGGAAGTATTGGTTCAAGAACAGAGAGAATGACGGAAGGCCAACGCTTATCAGTAGTTTCTCAGAGGATTACGACAGCCGATTCAAGAGGTTCGACCTCGGATTCGTGGCGGAGACAGGTATCGAGATCCGACGCATCTCCCTCATGATTGCCTATGAATTCGGCATGTTCAACAACTACCACAACGACGTGTACCACATCCTAGATGCACGCAATAATTGCATCATGGGAATCATCGGATTCAGATATTAATTTAGATTATCGTCACAACGATACAAACTATCCGCCCCCACTATAAACTATATAGATGGGGGCGTGAAGTATATTTCCATATACAACCGATTCATATTTCCTCTGTCCAATCGTCAGGGCAGAAGAGCCACATTCATCCGACATTGGAACGCACAAGCGGGAGGGGGAGATACTTTCCCGTCATCAACGAGACAAAGACACATGACCCACATATTGCACATCTGATTCAGCCACATTGATCACATACCAGTAATCGGAGGAAGGAAGATCATTTCCCCTGTCATCCTTTCCGTCCCAACTGTTTTCAAGATTGTCATAAGCATTAAATACACGAACAATCTTGCCCGTTCTGTCATAAATCGTAACATCCAACTGAGCGTATGATTCAACGTTTTTAATCGTCCATCTATCACGGATACCATCTGAATTAGGAGTAAACACTTCGTCAGGGAGAAGCTCGATGGTATTTATCTTCACGAGCGTCAGATGAACGATACTATCACATCCGATGCTGCTCACAAGGGAGGCATTGTATTCGCCGGACTCAGTATATTCCTCATCCCCCACCCTATAGGTTTCATCGCCCTTAATGATCGCCTTGACAGTCGCAGTCTTGGTCTTGTTCACCACCACTGGCGTCGTTAGGCGGAAAGATCGCCCGCTATATTCGTACTCGACAGAATAGAGACCCGCATTAAGAATCGTCACATCCTCGATGGAAGGATTCTGCTCCGTCGAGGCGAACGCATTCGGGCCCTCCCATTTAAGGGCGACACCATTTGGCGCTTCGTCCAAGTTGAGAATCAGTGTTTCGCCCTCACACAACGGACCATTATTGGAAATGACAGCGGAATCCTCCACGGTTAGGACAAGTGTCACGATGCTATCGCAACCCGTCAACGCACTTGCGAGCGTGTCATGATAAGTACCAGCCGCAGAAATAGACGTTCCATTGAACGGATAGACTTCCCCAGAATAGATGAAATCGGTCAACTCCGTGTGTTTGGAGAGGTTCACCACAACATCCGTCTCAACGGTTGACAAGGCAATACCATTAGCGGTGATGGTAAGCGAATAGGTGCCACTTTGGGCCTCCGTCACATTCGGAAGGGTCGGTTGAGCCTCGCTGGAGGAGAATCCGTCAGGACCCGTCCACGAGAACGAAGCGTCCGCAGGCGCATTGGTAGTCACCCCGAAGGAAAGCGTCTCCCCCTCGCATAGAGGTCCGTTATTCGTGAGCAGAACAGGGTCATATCCCCTCATGGTCAACTTCAGCGTCACGATGCTATCGCAACCCGTCAACACACTTGAGAGCGTGTCATAATAAGTGCCAGCCGCAGAGAGAGAGGTTCCATTAAACAGATAAGTATCCCCCGGATAGATGGAATCGGTCAACTCCGTACGCAGGGTCGGGTTCACCACAACATCCGTCTCAGAGGTTGACAAGGCGACACCATTAGCGGTGATGGTAAGCGAATAAGTGCCACTTTGGGCCTCCGTCACATTCGGAAGGGTCGGTTGTGTCTCGCTGGAGGAGAATCCGTCAGGACCCGTCCACGAGAACGAAGCGTCCGCAGGCGCATTGGTAGTCACCCCGAAGGAAAGCGTCCCCCCCTCGCATAGAGGTCCGTTGTTCGAAAGCAGGATAGGGTCATATCCCCTCATGGTCAACTTCAGCGTCACGATGCTATCGCAACCCGTTAACACACTTGAGAGCGTGTCATGATAAGTGCCAGCCGCAGAGAGAGAGGTCCCATTGAACAGATAAGTATCCCCCGGATAGATAGAATCGGTCAACTCCGTACGCAAGGTCGGGTTCACCACAACATCCGTCTCAGCGGTTGACAAGGCGACACCATTAGCGGTGATGGTAAGCGAATAAGTGCCACTTTGGGCCTCCGTCACATTCGGAAGGGTCGGTTGAGCCTCGCTGGAGGAGAATCCGTCAGGACCCGTCCACGAGAACGAAGCGTCCGCAGGCGTATTGGTAGTCACCTCGAAGGAAAGCGTCTCCCCCTCGCATAGAGGTCCGTTGTTCGAAAGCAGGATAGGGTCATACCCCTTCATGGCCAACTTCAGCGTCACGATGCTATCGCAACCCGTCAACGCACAGGAGAGCGTGTCATAATAAGTGCCAGCCGCAGAGAGAGGGGTTCCATTGAACAGATAAGTATCCCCCGGATAGATAGAATCGGTCAACTCCGTACGCTGGATCGGGCTCACCTCAATATCCGCATCAATAGATGGCACGTCAAATCCACTAGAAGTGATGGAAAACGAATAGGTGCCCGCATGGTCTTGTGTGACATTATGAATAACCGGATTCCTTTCCGTGGAAGAAAAACCATTCGGTCCAGTCCATAAGCAAGCAATGTTTTCAGGCACACCGGCCACCACTTCGAAAGAGAGATCCTCCCCTTCGCATGGAACATTAAAGCCAATAACAACATTTTGTTCAGACAACTCCAACGTCAGGTTAACGGTACTATCGCACCCGGTCAACTCGCTAACAAAAGTTTTTTGGTACGTTCCCGGGGCAGTTAGTTCCTCGTCCCCGAACATGAAAGTCTCACCCATTTGGATAGACTCAATCACATTCTCCGTTTGTTTCTCATGTACAACGACAGGCACCTCCACCTCGCCCGAAGCGATTCCGTTAGAGCCCACCATTACGAGAGTATATACGCCCGCATTCTCTTGTGTGGCATTGTAGATGATCGGATTCCTTTCCGTGGAAGAAAAACCATTCGGTCCGATCCAGGAGAAAGTGGCATTCTCAGGGGCATTGTTGACATCCAGTTTTATAGGACCGCCCTCACATGCGGGCTCTAAGAGCATAGCGTCTACAATAATCTTGCAGTTGTTAGTGGCAGTACCAGCAGTTTGTTTGAAAGAAATGGTACCAGGTTTCGACTCGAAATTAGTAATCAACAACAGATACCACTCACCAGCCTTGGCATCCGGAAGATAACAAAACTCCTTACTACTAGGGCTATAACTACAATCGGCCATCTTGTCATAGGGAAAATCATCATAATATCCTCTAAAGCATGGATTGTTTATATCAAACTGAACAGGATCCGGTGGATAAACCACATTGCATTCTTCGTATTTCTCTTGGAGACATTTCGATTCCTTCTCTGATTCTTCATCCCAATATTCCTGATATTCATCATAGTCATTGAATTCACTTATATCGCGCAAGAATAAGTCTTCGATACAAAGTGCATATATGCTATCCTCAATAAAAACCATGCGATCTAATGCATCAAGATAACTTTGAGGATAACAGATGCTGTCATCAGGTGCATACATGGAATTGAAAGAATAACCATCATGGAAAACAAACACGGAAGAATCTCCATTGATTTTATCGATCAATTCTTGTTTGCTCGCAGCCTCAAATGGTCCGTAGCAAGCGAAATCGACATCATATCCATCTTCATGTTCTATCGTGATTCCGAGCAAGCCAGGCTCTTCAATCTGCATAATAAACCATTGGGGAGAAGGTGTTTGAATCAGGCATCCACTCGAAAGGGAGAAAGCCGAAACTGAATCTGTACCAGCAGGGTAACTAATTCCAAGATCATTTTCCCCCGCACAAAACGGAATAACATCCTCGTTAGAAAAAAAATGCGCCGCATTAGCTTGTAAATTCATTCCCAACAGAACAATAAGCGACACTAAAAAGCCATGTATACCTCCTTGCCACATGCGAATTACTGATAAATAAGGTTTTCTTTACATATAACACACCCACCCTAATGAGTTGTCGCATGCAAAGATAATCTATTTTTATGAAAAACCAACCATGATTTGTAATCAAATCACTTCACAACCAACCGATAGTCAGCAAGTTGCCCTGAAACACACACCCGAACCACATAGACTCCACTCCGCAAAACCAGCGGGAGGGCCTCCGATCCGTCATGCGCCACACCTTCCGCCACCACGACACCTTTGATGTCGGTCACCATATAGGTTAAATCACCTGACAATCCATTCCTTACGAAATGCAGGAGGCCATCCGCATACCATAGGCTGAGAGGTGCGTCCGTATCAGCAGGTTTTTCCACGGAGGTGACAATCTCTTCTCCCTCTTTATAGATCCGCCACAACGAGGCGAGCGGACGATCGCCAGGACGCGTATTCTGCACCACATCGCCCTTATCCGTCAAGACATAATAGCCACTGTGTGTGAAGCGCATGCTGACCACCAAGCCCGGGTAATCCTTTTCCTTGGATAGGCCCAACAGTTGGTGCGCCTTGCCGTTCCACTCCCACAGGCCGACAGCGACACCCGCCTCCTTCGTCTCGTTCGGTATCTCCAGCACCTTATTGCCGAAGTTGATACGGTAGGCACTACCCGACTCCGCTATCGTAGCCAAGGAAGCGGAGGAGCTGCAATCGCCCAGCACAATATCATTGCCATTCGCCTGCAAGCACTCGCCCGTCTCCATCGAGTAGAAACGCACCTTGCCCTGTGGCAAATCCGTCGCGGAGTTCTTCGACCACACACGTACCCAGTCGCACTCCAAGTAGGCCGGATTGTTGCTCGTCACCTCAATCGGGTTACCATTGTCCGTGGCCCAACCACCGATGGCAAGGTTGATGATGATATAATTCTTAGCCAACTGGCTGATTTCAGACGGTTTGTTGTAGCTCGCCACCAATTGGTCATCGAAATAGAAACTCAGGTACTGATCGTTCCACTCCAAGCCATAGGTGTGGAAATCGGCGGACTTGTCCGGACCCGTATGCACCCCGCCGAAGGAAGCCTCATGGTCCCAAGCCGAGCCATGGGAGGCATACCAATCCGTCTTGGTATAGTGGAGGTAGTAATGATGCTGGTTCCTTGCGTGAGGCACCTCAAAAATGTCTATCTCAGGCGGCCAACCATCCTGCAACGTCCAGAACGCAGGCCACGTGCCCAACTGTTTCGGCATCTTGAAACGTCCCTCGATATAGCCGTATTTCACCTCAAACTTACCCCTCGTGTCAATGGCGCCAGAGGTATAGTCCAACGAATAGGTCTTGTCACCGCTCTTGCACGTGGCGGGAGCCTGCGGGTGGCGTTTCGCCTCGCCCTTGATGCGTAGCAATCCATCGGAGACGGATACGTTCTCCTCCACGCAATAGGCGCGGTGGTTATGGGTATGACCCCAGTTGTAGGTCGGGTTCCACTTCGATTTGTCCAACGAGTTACCGTCAAACTCATCGTTGAAGACCATCGTCCAACCACTCATGTTAGCCGGCGGATCCGCATAGAGAGAACCTGAGAAGAGGAGGGCCAACACTGCCACGCCCAAGCGAGAAACTATATCTTTCATAACTTAAACCTTGAATATTCTATAAAAACTTAATTACAAGCACATTACTTCACGAGCACCTTGGTCGTGCCCTTTTTCCCCTCCACCTCATAGACCACAATGTATGGTCCCTTAGGCAACGGGACAGAGACAAAGGCATCCGAAAGGCCATTCAGCGTACGCTCGCATAGACCGCCCATATTGTAGACACGGAGGTTTATCTTCGAGGAAGAGAAATTCACTACCCGCAAGCCATCCGCCTCGCCATAGGCATAGACGAGCGGAGCATTGGCAACGGTACCTTCCGGAAGAGAGGTAGGGTCCATCATGGAGGCATTCGCATAAGGGAACGGTATGATCCGCCACTCACGGTGTGCGTTCTCCCCTGCTCCACCGGCTTCCCAGACACCAACATTCGTACCGTTGGAAGTGTTAACGCCCTCCAGATCGAACCATTTATCATCGGAAGCGGAGATGATTGTGTAACAGTTCTCTCCATGTTCCACCAAACGGAACTCCTGCGAGGCATTGCCCGTCCTCAGCTCTGTCAGCTGGAGGTAGTAGGAGCCATCGTCTGTGATGGCCATATCCTTGCCATTCTTTCGTGTGTATATCTGATAGTTACCGTTCGACAAGCGTCGGAAACGCCAGCACTGCAGGGAATCGCCCGCAGAAAGAATAGCCAGTTTCAGGTTCTCCGAAGACTCGGCGGAAAGCACCCCTGAAGCGGCACGGGGAACGATCATGTACGCAGCCTCAGGGTTAAGCCCGGTAATTCCCTCATTAGTAGAGACGCTGAAGACAGCCGTGGCTATCTCCTCCCCTCCCATCACGTAGCTGAACGTCTCGCTATCAATCGTATAGTTGGAGGATTCTTGACAATTCTGCTTCGAGTTGGTCACATAGAGTTTCACGTCAGAGGAGACATTCTTCAGCAAGGTGAGGTCCACATTCACCAGCTTCGTGTTGGTCCCCGTGTTCAGCATCACGACAACCACCTCCTTCCCGTCAGGACTCACAGCCGCCAAGATGTCGCCACGTCCCGTGGAGAGCAAGCTATAGCCCTGTTTGATGAAGCGGGTCACCTGCATACGGACGTAATAATTCTTCACGATGGAGTAGCTCTGTCTTGAGAAATCGCCCTTCACGAGGCACCATTGGTCATTGCCCTCCTCCACGAACTGCCAGTCCACCCAAGCCTGCGGCAACAGATAGTTCAGGTCGTCGAACATGCGTTGCGCCAAAGAGAGATTGCCCTGTATGCCCGTACCCCCGGCACCCGTTTCGGACATCCACAAAGGGAGACCCGACTCACGCACCAAGTCCTTCAGATTGATTCGATCCATGGTGTTTCCGCCATACGTATGCACATTGAACTGTCCTAACATGCCTATGATGTCGCCCTCCTTCCGATAGCGCTTCAGTTCGTCGATGGCGGTGTTCACGTTCGTCTCATCGCAGGCGGAGATAACCGTCTTCAGGCCCGATTGCTTCAGTTTAGGATAGAGCACCCGCAACAGTTTCACCTGCGAAGACGGGTCGAAGTGGCAGCCCTCCTGGCCACCGTTGGCGCCCCAATAGTTCGTGTTCGGCTCATTGAAAGGATCCAAGGTCTTGAACTCCACGCCATACTCGCTCTTGAAGTGTTTGCAGACCTCAATGAGGTAGTCGCAGAACTGCTCGTAGTACTCAGGCTTGAGGTTATCCGAAGAGGCATTGGAATGACCCGAAGAGCAACCGCTGTAGGTCATCCAGTAAGGGGCGGAGTTAGAGAACGCCTCGAAGATAGCGTCCGGTCTCGCCTTGTGGATTTTCTCCAGCACCTTACGCTGTCCAGGGTCCTTGCTCCAGTCATAGCCGGAGTTGGCGCTCGCCTTGAATCCGTCCATCTCGGCCCGTTTGCCCTTTCCGTTGCACATGTGACCGTTGTAGTGGGAAGGATCATCCCCTCCACCGATGTTGTAGCGGAAAATATTATAATTCAGACCATCCTTGTCCGTCAGGAGCTTCACCAGCTCGTCCACCTTGCTATCGTTCCATTTGCCGCACATATTCGCCCACCAGCAGAGGGAGACGCCCCAGCCCTCCAACGTCTGTTGCTTCGAGGCCGGATTGAGGCTCACCGTCGTCATCAGGTTAGGGTCGTATTTAGCCAAAAGCCCGAAATACTCGTCCTCCGTCAGGTTGATGACCGAGCCATGGCGCATGACCGAAGGGAAAGAATATTGGCTGGAATTGAGTTGCGTGAACCGTCCGGAAGACAAATCGCTCGTCACCAGCGGGAAGTAACCCTTTCCCCCGAAATCGTCCAAAAGGAGGCACCATTTCTCCTCGTTATTGAACTTGAAGCAGGTAGGACCTTCAACGCCCGAGAGGGAGCTCATGTCGCTGCTGATCTCCGTCCAATTGCCCAAAAGCGAGTTGGACTTCTCCATGATGATATATTTACCGCCTGAAGGCAACCCATTCCTATGCGGTTCCGTAGCCTCGTTCTTCTTGAAACGATAGTAGGTATCGCCCACCTTGATGGCCGTCGCATCGATCACACTGATGACTCTGTTGGAACTATTCCGCAGCTCGATCCACACCTTCGCCTCGCTGAACGTCTTGAAATCCTTGGTCGTGCAATAGTAGACACGGTGCGTGTTATCGCCAGAAGGAATCTTGGAGGACCAGAAGACCAGGTATTGTCCGCTCGCATCATCGTAGACCGCCTCGGGCGCCCATGTGCAACCCGCACCATCAGGCGCGACACGGCACATGCGCTGTTCCGACCAATGAACCAAGTCGGAGGACTCCCACACCATGATAGACTTGCTACCCGTGGTCTGTGCGGCCGACCAGTTACCATTACCATTGATTTTCAAGTCTGTAGCTATGACATAGATTTTTTCTCCGTCCGCCGAGCGCATGATGAAAGGGTCGCGCAGACCCTTCTCGCCCATGGTGGAGACCAAGACCGGGTTACCATCATTGAGGTCGGTCCAATGTAGACCATCCCGGCTCACAGCGAAATAGATCTGTTCACCCTGAGAGAGCCCCTCGCCCTTGAAATAGGCGAATAGATACGCGGAATAAGCCTTCTCCTGTGCGAAGGAAGCCAACGAAGCCCCAAGGAGCATTAGAAACGGAACGATGCGGCGCAATAGGCCTTTTGTGTTTTTCATCATATTTTATCTGTTTAACAGAAACACTTACATTAAAACCCGTAAGAAAACGGCGCATAAAGATAAATATTTTTTCCATACAAAAAGGAAAGGAGGAGATTTATGAATTAAGAATTAAAAGTTAAAAGTTAAGAATGATGAGTTAAGGGTGGATAACGGTTCGGTGTTGTTGATTATAAATTTAAGAAGATTCTATCCGGAGATATTTTCGACAACACAAACAACTAATTAGCAGATATTTAACAATAATATCACTTCTCGATATCCGTTTTATACTTAAAACGGTCCAGATGGGTGAAGCCCATGGCGGTCAGTTGTTCCGCGCTTTTCTCCACATCCGCCTCGGTATTATACTGTTCGATCAGGGGGAGTCTGACGACGACACGTTCCTGCAGTCCCAGGTCCGCCAAGCGACGCAGGTTGGAGAGCATCTGCGTAGCCTCCTGCCCCGTGTATGCCTTATAAATCGCCTCATTCATATCCTTGACATCGACGATATAATGGTCCACCACGTCCACAGACTTCTCGAAGAGCGCACTAGGCACGTTCAGCGAGGTCTCCAGCGTAAGGTTCCAATGCGGCCCGCACAACTCCCTGAACGAGCGGATGAACTCCACATTCAGCAAAGGCTCGCCCCCGCCGAAGGTGACCCCTCCGCCAGTCGCCAGAAAATAGAGTTGGTCAATCTTCACATAATCGTACAACGATTGGGGAGTATGCGTGACCAGGTAAGCCTCGGCACGGTTGCACTGAGGATTCAGGCAATAGGCGCACTTGAGCGGGCAGCCCCAGAAGGCCGCCAAGGTAGTGACACCCTCGCCATCCACCGTCAGACGATGTCTGGCTACACCGATAAACTTCACAGACTGCATACGTGGTAATTCTTTTATGATAAAGCAAAATTATAACAAAAAGCATTTACCTCCCTATTACGAGGAAAAAAAGTTATCTTTGCGCACGCAATGGTGGGATAGGCACACATCACCCTGCAAAAACTTAGTAAAGAGATGGCAAGCAACCAAGAAATCCATTGGTTCGTGGCAAGAACCAGATCAAGGCAAGAAAAGAAAATCAGGCAGATTGTGGAAGAGATGGGGATAGAGGTCTATCTACCCGTCAGAGAGGAGATGCGCCAATGGCACGACCGTCGCAAAAAGGTGGAGGTGGTATTGATTCCCAGCATCATATTCATCCGCACCGACAAAACGACCGCCCTCTCCCTACCTAACGACAAAGGCTTACCGATCCGCTATGCGATCAACACCACGCTTCCCCGCCATGAGATCATGACGGTTCCCCACCGCGAGATGGAGAACTTCATCAAGTTCCTCAGCAACAACGAGGAGGAGTTCCATGTGGAGAACGATCTCATCTACCTGCCGGGCACAAAGGTGAGGATCACGAATGGACCGATGGCGGGCATCGAAGGAGAATTGGTACGTGTAGACAACAAGAAGAAGGTCATTGTCCGTCTCACAGGAATCATCGCCTGCTCGCTGGAAATACCGATGTCACGATTAGAAAGAATCAAGGAATAGGCCTGCCGCACAAGCGCCGAGGTCACGAGGATTTTATTTAGAATCCTCGTTCACTTTGAACTTATCACCTGTTTCATCCACCACACGTTGGTAATAGCTATCCGAATAGCCAGGTGTCTGTATATCTTCAGGAACGCCCCATCCGTTATCAATAAACCTACCGTTCCGTTCACGTTTGATGTTTCCGTCGGCATACTTCACCATGAGGAACTCTCCCAAAGCCTTCCATCGCCTCATCATGAGCACGCTTTGGTTCTCCGAGTACTCCGTGAGGAAACGGTTCGCGTAGTCAGGCGATTTCTTGAAAAGAGACTGTGCGGCCTCCTCCACGACCTGCAGGTTATCCTCCAGCTTCTGTTCGAACTCCAGCTGAGCCTTCCGAATATCAGGAGCCATATACTTATACTTCCCGTAGGCCATGTTCGAGACCCAATTGAAGACCCAGTAGGCAGAGTCCCACGAGAACTCCAACAAGCTACCGTTACCCGTCTTGAAGCAGTTAGGCACCTCCGTCGTTCCGCAGTAGATCGGCACATAGACCGTGAAGGTCGCGTCATCCACGCCAAACCATAGCACGCCACCGATCTTACCCGGCAGCCAGCTACGCATCTGAGCGACGAACGAGAAGGCGTTCTTAGGGCCAGCGATAGGCGACTCGTTGAAGTAAGTCTGTCCGTTCAGTTCCCAGAACCTAGGTTCGAAGCGATACTCCGCGCCGAAAGGCTCGGCCCCCACATCCTCCGTCAATGCCAAAGGAGAGTTCTCGAAATGGTCACGCATCAGGTTCTTCAATTCCAGCAAAGAGACTTTGTTAGCCGGTTTCACCCAAAGAGGCATTGGTTCGTCAGACTTGCCCAAGACGTAATCGATATACTTCTCCATGTCTGGGTTCACCTTACGGTAGATACTCCACACACGGGCGTCGCAGAATCGTCTGGCGCTGAAAGACATAGGGTCGTATGCGGCAGAAAAATTAAAGTCCTTGTTTTTACCGTTAAAGTAGCCCATCTCCTTAGCGAAAGAGATCACATCCCTCGAGTATCGGCAGTTCTCCCTATCGTTTAAAGGGAATGTGGTAATGCGGGAGTGGTTCGTATGGGCGCAGATACAATCGTCCGGCACACGCAAGGCCACCCAAACCGCCCCCTTGATGTCAGGTCCCTTGCCGATCATCTCCATGATCCATATCTCGTTAGGGTCCGCGATGGAGAAGGTCTCGCCCGTGCTACAGTAGCCGTAGCGGTTCACCAACTCCGTCATGACCTGAATGGCCTGCTGAGCGGTTTTGGAGCGTTGCAGCGTCACGTAGATTAGATTACCATAATCCAGAATACCCGTCGTATCCTGCAACTCCTTCCGTCCGCCGAAAGTAGACTCCGTGATACAAACCTGGTACTCATTGATGTTACCCAACACGGCATAGGTTTCGGAGACCTCGTCGATCTTGCCTTGATACTTATGAGTGTCCCAGCCATAGATGTCCGTCTGCATATACTTAGCATTGGTGGTGGCAGGGTAAAAAGAGAGCTCGCCATAGAGGTAATACGAATCGGCGGAATAGGTGCAGAAAGTGGAGCCATCCTTAGAGGCGGACTTCCCCACCATCACATTCGTACCCGCGAAAAGGTTCATCCCTCCCATGAACAGAGAGACGAGGCAACATGAGATAATTCGATACAAAGCTTTCATAATCACCAAGATATTTGAGTGTTATACTCCGCCACGTTGCCGCAATTATCCTTCACGACAACCCTCAGCGTATGTTCTTTATTCTTTTCCACCAAACTGCTATCCATCCAGAAGGTGATCAAACGCGTCTTATAATCGAACTCGAAGAGCACCCACTTGTCGTCGATATAACCATCATAGGAGGCGATACCCGACTGCGCATCGTTGATCTTAAGGCGTATGAACGGTTGGTTCTTCAGGTTCTTCGTATGGACGGGCAGGATGGTAGGCTTCACCAAATCGGCCGCCACGACGAACTTACCGAACGAATTAGTACGTCCTACCACATAGCCATTGTTGTAGTTCGCGAGAACAGCGCCCGCCAAGAAACCCTTGTCGTTCACCTTCGCGATGTAATACTTGGATTTATCCTCCAACGAATCCTTGGTCACGAGGAGAGAGAGGTCGCAGTAGCAATGGAGCGGAGCGTACCATGAGCCGATCTGATGGATATCAGAGTAGAAGCCAGGCTTATCCGTCACTATCCTCGCATAATTCTCCGGCACGTCCGTATAGAGCGCATTGCTTGGAAGCTGCAGCGCGAAATCCTCCTTCACGATGAAATGAGCCTCGCCACAACGGATGAGGCTATCCGCCGGTATGGTGGCACGGTCCCAGCTCGTTTTCTTGCCGTGTATGATGAAGGAGAACTGGTCCGAATTGCCGAAGTCGTCCGTCACGACATACTTCACCTGGTAGTCACGCTCCTTGTCGATGAAGAACGTACCGGAGAGTCCGTCGTGCAGGTGCAGCGGACTATTCTTTTCCTTGTAGGACTTCATGAAGAACTCACCCGTGGAGAGGTGTTGCGCATAATCGACGAACCCATTCAAGGCACGCGTGTCGCTGAACTTGATATTCGTGATGGTGACATCAGAGATCAACGTGTTGTCCACATAGAACTTCAAGTTCCTAGGCGTATACTTGAAAGAGGTGTTCGACATGAAATCGACAGCCTTCACCGCGAAACCGATCTTTCCCCATGCGGTGATGTTCTGGCCATTCTTCAGGACACGTTGTTTCGCCTTGTTCACGATCACATTATAGCGTTGCTCCTTTTGATCGTTCACACGCCCCTCATCATCCAAGCCATAGATCTTCACAGCGTTGATCCTTGGGGCGCGATTATCCTTGAGACCGAAATATTTATTCAGCAAAAGAGGGTTCTGCAGCGCCTGGTCTTCCGTCCTACGCACCTCGAAATGGAGGTGAGGTCCGCCCGAAGCGCCCGTATTGCCGGAGAGAGCGAAGAGCTGGCCCTTCTTCACGGGGAACTCATTTGGACCGAGTTCCATCTCCACCTCATACTTCTTCTCCGCATATTGTTTCGCCTTCACGATAGAATCCAGGCGAGGGATAAAACCGTTCAAGTGGCCATAGACCGTCGTGTAGCCATTCGGGTGAACGATATGGATGCACTTGCCGTAGCTGGATCGGTTGATGGAGACCCTGAAGATATAACCATCCGCCACCGCGTAGATAGGCTTGTTCTCCTCCCCATTCGTCCGGAAATCCAGGCCGCCATGGAAATGATTACGCCTCATCTCCGCGAAACTGCCACTCAGGGTGGTCTCGAAATCAAGAGGCGAGCAAACCTGCCAATTACTCAATTGGGCGGAAGCGTTCACACACATAGTTACAAAAGCCAACACAAAAAAGAATGTTCTCATTTTCTTAGCAACCGTTTTATCCATTTTTTCCATTGCAAAAATACCAAATCCGTTCAACATTAAACCGAGAATCGATGAAACATGACCAACAATTATTGTGTTTTTTAGATTTGTTAAGGATTATTTCTCGGCAGAGGTGTCAAAATAATCCAAAATTTATAAATTTGCATTCCGAAACCTAGAGGCAATGGCGCTTCGAGGAGGCAAAAAAGAGAAATGTTAAATATTAAATAAGAAGAAATGAAAAAGTTAGTATTTTCTTTCATCGCATTGTTCGCAGGAATTGCGACTATGTTTGCGCAGGGTGCGCCGGAGATCTATTTCGAGCAGATCACCCACGACTTTGGAACTTTCCCTGAAGAGAATGGTAAAGTTTCCTGTACATTTGAATTCAAGAACGTAGGTAATGCGGACTTGGTGTTGCAAAGCGTAAAAGCATCTTGCGGATGTACGACTCCAGATTGGACCAAAGAGCCTGTGGCTCCAGGCGGAACGGGTGTGGTTAAGGCAACTTACAACGCTACAGGTCGTCCAGGTTCATTCACCAAGACCATCACCGTGAAATCAAACGCCGGCGAGAAGAGATTGACCATCAAGGGAGAGGTGATCCCTAAGGCTCAGAAGGTAGAGGACAAGTACCCATTTGAGGTGAACGGTCTCCGTCTGATGAAGAAGAACTGCTACTTCAACACGATATACTACTCTGAGGACGCGAACGCTAAGAAGAACGCGAACGCTAGACCTCAAAGCAAGACTGAAGTGATCGAGGTGATCAACAACGGCAAAGAGGACATCAAGGTATCTTTCGAGAACGGAAATCCTAAATTGGTCTCCGCTAAGATGACTCCTGAAGTGTTGAAGGCTGGCGAGAGAGGTAGCATTGAAGTGACTGTTTCCCCTAAGGATTCAGACGTATGGGGCACGTTCAAGAAATCTTTCAAGATCAAAGCGAACGGCAAGCCTGCTGACTTCGAGATCACCCTCTACGGAAACGTGGCTGAGGATTTCTCTTACATGACTCCAGAGGAGAAGGCTGAAGCTCCTGTATTGACAGTCGGCAACACCATATCTCTCGAGCCTATCGAGATCGGCAAGGCTAAGACCTTCAAGTTCAAGGTTCAGAACACTGGTAAGAAGCCTCTTATCATCCGTTCTTTCCACTGCGACGCCCCTGGCTTCACCATCAAGGCGCCAAACAAGCCAATCAAGGCTGGCAAGGAAGGCGAGATCTACGTCACTGTTAACGCAGCAAACTCTAAGGCTGGCAAATATAGCCAAAGATTGACCCTCACCACCAACGATCCGAACCGTAGCACGTTCGTCATCAACTTGACGGGTGAGATCAAATAATTCCTGCTCTAGAGATTAGGAAGATAAAGATTCTGCAATAGGGGTAAACAGACCGTTTATCCCTATTGCTTTTTTTTGTACCTTTGCGGAAAAGTATTCCAGTGAGAAATTTCTTCATTTCCATATTACTTCTCCTTTCACTCACCGCCTGCGTGAAAAAGGACAGATATGTCATCCATGGCAACCTACGCTGCGTGAACGCCCAAGAGGCCTACATGCTGGAGATGAACCAGCTGGGCGAACTCATCGTCACCGACAGCGCCACCATCCGCAACGGCGACTTCAAGTTCAGAGGTCATGTGGACTACCCTACCATGAGATTCATCAAAGTGGGCTCCTGCCGCCCTTTCGACGTCTTCGTGGAGAACGAGGAGATAAACATACGGGGATCCGTGCTCTACCCCGACGAAATAACCGTCACTGGCTCCAATGCGCAGAATGACCTGAACTTCTTGATGAACGAGCACAAGAACATCTCCAACAAACGAAGCTCCATCCTGGTGAAGATATCGAACGCCAAGAAACAGCGGGACCCCCAATTGGTGAAGAGACTCACCGCACACTATGACGCGCTCCCCGACTCGCTGCTTCTCATAACGGAGCGGTTCGTCGCCAGCAACCCCACCTCCATCGGTGCGGCCTACTTTGTCTGCTCACTCTCGGAATCATTCTCCATCACGAAACTAGAACCTATCATCAACCGCTTCGACCCGGCCATCTCCATGTCCCAATACGTGAGGTACCTAAACGACGAACTTGCCCTCACCCGCAACTTCAAGGAGGGTTCCGAGGCGCCTGACTTCCACCTGACTGACCTCGACGGAGAGGATATATCCATGGCGAATTTCAAGGGGAAATACCTCTATATCGACTTCGGCGCATCATGGTGCAAAGAGACGGAGGCACGCAACGAGATTCTGATGGACCTCTACCACCGCTACCACCCCTATGGATTGGACATCCTATCCGTCTCCCTCGACACGAACGAGGACGATTGGCGCGACTTCGCCTGCCGGGAGCCTGAACTGCCTTGGACACAGGCATCCGACCTCCTCTATTGGGCAAGCCCCATGACGAAGCAATATCACATCAACCAAATCCCCCACGGTGTGTTGATCAACCCCGACGGGAAGATCGCCCGAGTGGATGGCAAACGAATCACGCTGGGCTATTACTTGAAGAAAACATTCGGTCAATAATATGGACTTCCTAACACACTTATACAACGGGGAACACGTATGGATAAGCTCCATCATCTGGGGCATCATCGTGGCCGTATGCCCTTGCACAATGGCCGCCAACATCACCGCCATCACCGCCATGTCCAGAGACAAGGAGGGGGGCAACAGCGTCTTCACAAGGGGTATCGCCTACGCCTTAGGTAGAGCGGCGGCTTATGTTTCATTGGGTATCCTCCTTTCCCTCTTCGCGCAAGGCCTTCACATAGGCGAATCATTCCAACACCTCTTCGGACTCTTCCTGGGCCCCATACTCGTCCTCATCGGAATCCTGATGCTGGACATCATCCACATCCACGGATTGGCGGACAAATGCATGGTGGTGTTCAACCGGATGGTCAAGCGATTCGGCTTCTGGAAATCCTTCCTGCTCGGCATATTGCTGGCCTTCGCGTTCTGCCCCTACAGCGCCACCATCTACTTCGGCGTGGTCATTCCCTCCTCACTATCCGCCGAGAGCGGATACATCGTGCCGATCTCCTTCGCCATCGGGGCGACAATACCGGTCTTGTTGCTGGCTTGGATCTTCGCATTCAGCATGGATTCCGCCAAAAAGACATTGGACAAGTTCCAGCAATACGAACAGTGGTTCAGACGTATTTTAGCCATACTCTTTATTATCTCAGGAATTTTGTTTATCTTAGAGTATTACTTCGAACTTTAAACATAATAGCATGAAAAAACTTTTCTTACTCCTGATAGCATCATTGCCTCTCGCCATGGCGCAAGCGGCTGATAAGGCTAAAATCGCTTTCGAGGAAACATCCTACGAATTTACAGGTAACGTGTTGGGTGAGACATCCGAGCACGTCTTCGTCTTCAAGAACGAGGGGAAAGCACCGCTCGTCGTCTCCGACGCTGTCCCTTCCTGCGGCTGTGTGAAACCTTCATGGACCCGCCGCCCGGTAGCGCCTGGCGATACAGGTTCTGTCCATGTCTACTACACCAGCAAAGTGAGCGGAGCCTTCCACAAAACCATCAAGATTTACTCTAACACGAGCGGGAAGAAGCCTGTCCTGACCATCACGGGAGAAACCAAGGCGAAGAAATAAAGCGTCTACCATTCTTCGGCGGACGCCCCCCCACCCCACGCTTAGCCTAGCACCACGCATAGGCTTCGAAAGGTTTTATCATTAGGTTTTAGATTAGAAATACGATTCGGGGCCAATAGCCCACAAAAAAAGCGCCAATCCAAACGGACTGGCGCTTTACTATTTAGGATCAATTCAGATCTTATTTGTCACCGCGGATAGCTGCGATACCTGGAAGAACCTTGCCCTCCATGTACTCCAACATAGCACCACCACCAGTAGAAACGTAGCTAACCTTGTCGGCCAACTTGTTCTTGTTGATGGCAGCCACAGAGTCACCACCACCGATCAAAGAGAATGCGCCATTCTCCTGAGTTGCCTTAGCGACAGCCTGTGCGATAGCGGAAGTACCCTTAGCGAACTTGTCGAACTCGAACACGCCCATAGGACCGTTCCAGAGAACTGTTTTAGACTTAGCGATCACCTCAGAGAACTTCTTGATAGACTCGTCAGCGATATCAAGACCCATCCATCCGTCAGGAGTCTCGTCAGTCTTGCTAACCTTAGCGTTGGCGTCCTTGTCGAACTTATCAGCGTTCACTGCGTCAACAGGGAGAAGGAGGTTAACGCCCTTAGCCTTAGCCTTAGCGAGCACTTCCTTAGCCACGTCCAAACGATCCTCCTCGCAGAGAGAGTTACCGATCTTACCGCCCATCGCCTTGATGAAGGTGTAAGTCATACCACCACCGATGATGAGGTTGTCGACACGGTCGAGCAAGTTGTTGATGATGTTGATCTTATCAGAAACCTTAGCGCCACCCATGATAGCGGTGAAAGGCTTTTGTGCGCTCTTGAGCACCTTGTCCATAGCCTCAACCTCTTTGTTGATCAAGAAGCCGAACATCTTGTTAGCCTCGTCGAAAGAGTCAGCGATGACAGCGGTGGAAGCGTGTTTACGGTGAGCCGTACCGAATGCGTCGTTTACATAAACGTCAGCGTAAGAAGCCAAAGTCTTAGCGAACTTCTTCTGGGAATCCTTCATGGCCTTCTTAGCGTCCTCGTATGCAGGATCATCCTTCTCGATGCCACGTGGCTTACCCTCCTCTTCAGGATAGTAACGAAGGTTCTCCAACAAAAGGATCTCACCCATCTTAAGGTTCTTAGCTTGCTCGGAAGCGGCAGCACAATCAGGAGCGAATTGGATCTTGCCCAAGTATTTCTCGATGGCAGGAACGATTTGCTTCAAAGAGAACTTAGGGTCGCCTGCGTGTGCGTCTACATTCTTTGGCTTACCCATGTGGCTCATAAGGATAGCGCATCCACCGTCAGCGATAATCTTCTTGATGGTAGGAAGCGCACCGCGGATACGAGTGTCATCACTTACTTCACCAGTCTCTTTGTTCAACGGAACATTGAAGTCCACGCGAACGATTGCCTTCTTTCCGGCAAAATTGAAATTGTCAATTAGTTGCATAGTACTATTTAAAAAATTAGAATTCTAAAATATCACTTTTTTTACGTACGCAAAGTTAACTTTTTTCGCTATTTGCGCCTACGTTTTCAATGATTATTTCTTAACGATTCTAGCGCTCTTCACGCCTTTCCCGTTCTCAAGGGAGAAGAAGTAAACGCCTGCGGAAAGTGAAGAGAGGTCCACGGTTCCGTCAACCACCTCGCCTGAGAAGACGATCCTTCCCGTAAGATCCTTCACGATGCATGCGCCATCCTCCGTAGTGTAGAGAGCGTTCTCCACAGGGTTAGGATAGAAGGAGAGTTGAAGCTCTGCCAAGTTGTCGTCGCATCCCGTGACAGCCTTGTTATAGAAGAATTTTCCCATCTCGAGAAGGAAATCCACATCGTTTTGTCTTATGTTCAAGAAATCCGTGTGGGCCGCGTTGTCGGACTCGAAGTAAACCACCTTCTTGTCCTCGTCGCAAGTGAAATCGTACTCCATCACCGTGTTGCCATCTTCATGGACGTTTGCCACAGAGTTCTTCTCCGCCGCACCGCAACCATTTTGGGCAGCCACGATTTTTATCGTAGGAAGGATAGGGCCATTGAACATGCCTCCATCATACTTCACAACCTGATCCGCCTTGCTATGGAAGATCAGCGCAGGGATGTTGATCGCCTTGCCTACCGTGTCCACACCGGCGCCCACGAAACCGTTCAACACACAGATCTTCATGGCCTTGCTGCTCTCCGCATAGGCATACTTATAGGCCATCGCGCCACCCATGGAAGCGCCTGCCACGAAGAATGAGTCGTTCGCGCTGTAGTTAGCCTGAAGATTCTCATATATCAAATTGATGAATTTCACATCGTCCACCGTCTCGTTCAACTCGCCATAGCCTTTCTGCATCACGGTAGGCATAATCGAAGGAAGCATTGCGGATAGCGCACCCGCCATCTCCTTCATCGTCTCCGCCGAGATACGAGCGCCAGCACCCCAAGGATACTTGATATCCATCTCAGCTGGCAACAAATTCATCTGCTTCATCATGTTGACAGAGTTCTTTATCTCCGAACTTTGCTCCTCCAACGCCTGTGGGAACACCACCAACGCATTGTACGAGTCACTAATTAACTGAGCATTGCACATATCCGCATACCCTTCCGACGTGCCGTTCAAACCATGGAGCACCATCAACACAGAATGACTGCGAGTATTGTCAAAACCACTTGGAGTATATACGAGGTAACTCCTTTCCGATCCATCCACCACCATCGTCTCAGTCTTGGACGCTGCATACGACTGAAGGGCGGACACCATTACACATAACGTGATAAATATTTTTTTCATTACTAACAATAAATAAATATGTAAATAAAGTGTATACTTGGGGACAAATATACACTTTTTTTCGCGAAATTTTTCCGAAAATAATCACAAAAGTTCAGCTATGGAATCAATACTTACCACACAACATGAAAGGATAATAAGCACTCGGCGCCGGTTCTCCGTCACAGGCATCGAAAGATTAGACACCCAACACACCCAAACACATGCTCACACAAAGCACCCATAAATTCTTTGTTCCCTTATGCCAACCATTTTAACATTTAACATTCATTCCACACAAACCATATACACACGAAGCGGCAACCACCCCGTTCACAAATAAAAAAAGTGTATGCTTGCGTTTCAAGCATACACTTTTTATCCGAGACATCCAAGGGGAAAGGGCATAACAATCGCCCTAGAATCCTTAGAATCAAGCCTTAACGATACAGTCTAAAGAGATAGTTTTCGTCTACCGGGGATAGATCCTCCTCCCCGCAACTTACAGCAAATACGGAATTTTGATACACATGAAGGTAGCCACAGGAATGGAATTCTAGCGTATCAGTCGCTTCCTTATCCAAAAAGAAACGAATGGTCTTCCCTTGCGCAAAGACAGTATCCTTAATAGGGTTAATTCCAGAACGGAGGTTGGCCTTTAACGGACGGATTTCAAACGAGCTATCAGAATCGACAGACCATGAGAAGTCTACTGTACCCCAACTACGCAAATCCACATCCACGTTTGACGTCTCTCCTTTCGCGACAATATCACCATAATAATCGACACTACCCGTATGATCCTCGTTGAAAGTATACTTACGTGTCTCTACATAAGGCTGATAAGATAAATATACCCTGTTCCACTCCCCGACAAGCGTCTTCTCGAGTTCATACTTCACAGTCTTGTTTTCCGGCTCCGGATCGTCTTCCTTGCAAGAAGAGATAAAACCACCCACCATGGCACACATTGCCATCAATAAAACACCTTTCTTCATACGCAAAAACCCTTTTAAATTTATTAATGAAAATATACTTACATTAAAATACAACAAATATAAGCTTGAAAATCGGAAATACCCACCCTCTTTGCACCAATCACAAATTTTACACATTATTTATTGATTATTGAAAATCATACACACTTTTATAAATATTCAACAAACAAATATATCAGGTATCATGGAGGAGGGTCCACACTCCCCTATCCTTCCGACAAAAGGAGCCACGCCACAGGAAAAACAGACATTCTGTCAGACAAAATGACAAAAGGGATGTCCCCAAACCGGTTCCGACCTAAAATTTGGCAGAAAGAAGCGCTCCAACACGACAAAAACACCTTTGGCACAGACTTTGAAATAAGTTAGATGTGCGCCCGATAAGCGCCACTTACATTGTAGAATATAATTAACTAAAAAGAATAAAGACATGGGAAAGATTATTGGTATTGACTTAGGTACGACCAATTCCTGCGTAGCGGTAATGGAAGGCAACGAGCCTACCGTCATCGCGAACAGCGAAGGAAAGAGAACTACTCCTTCCATCATTGGTTTCATCGACGGAGGCGAAAGAAAAGTGGGTGACCCTGCCAAAAGACAGGCCATCACCAACCCTACTAAGACTGTTTTCTCCATCAAACGTTTCATGGGCGAGACTTACGACCGTGTGCAGCAAGAGATCGCGCGTGTCCCTTACAAAGTGGTGAAGGGTGACAACAACACCCCTCGCGTGGACATCGACGGACGTCTCTACACGCCACAGGAGATCTCCGCCATGATTCTTCAGAAGATGAAGAAGACGGCTGAGGAATACCTCGGACAAGAGGTGACAGAGGCGGTCATCACCGTTCCTGCTTACTTCAACGACTCTCAGAGACAGGCTACTAAGGAGGCGGGCGAAATCGCGGGTCTCTCCGTGAAACGTATCGTCAACGAGCCTACCGCCGCCGCTTTGGCTTACGGTTTGGACAGAAAGAACAAGGATATGAAGATCGTCGTGTTCGACTGCGGTGGTGGTACGCACGATGTATCCGTCCTCGAATTGGGCGACGGTGTCTTCGAGGTGAAGTCTACGGCGGGTGATACACACTTGGGCGGTGACGACTTCGACCACCGTATCATCGACTGGTTGGTACAGGAGTTCAAGAACGAGAACGGCGGTATCGACCTGAGCAAGGACCCTATGGCTTTGCAACGTCTGAAGGAGGCTGCCGAGAAGGCGAAGATCGAGCTTTCCAGCACCACTTCCACCGAGATCAACTTGCCTTACATCATGCCGGTTGACGGTGTGCCTAAGCACTTGGTGAAGACCTTGACGCGTGCTAAGTTCGAGCAGTTGGTGGACGATTTGATCCAACGTACCATCGACCCTTGTAAGAACGCTTTGGACAAGGCTGGCTTGTCTGTCGGAGACGTGGACGAGATCATCCTCGTGGGTGGTTCAACCCGTATCCCTGCCATCCAGGCCGCTGTGGAGAAGTTCTTCGGCAAAGCTCCTTCCAAGGGTGTGAACCCTGACGAGGTGGTGGCTGTCGGTGCGGCTATCCAAGGTGGTGTCTTGACGGGTACGGTCAAGGATGTCCTCTTGTTGGATGTGACCCCTCTTTCACTCGGTATCGAGACGATGGGCGGTGTGATGACCAAGTTGATTGACGCCAACACGACCATCCCTACCAAGAAGTCACAAATCTTCTCAACGGCTGCGGACAACCAACCTTCCGTGGAGATCCACGTATTGCAAGGCGAGCGTCCTATGGCGGCGCAGAACAAGACCATCGGCCGATTCATCTTGGACGGTATCATGCCAGCGCCAAGAGGTGTGCCGCAGATCGAGGTGACCTTCGATATCGATGCGAACGGTATCTTGAACGTATCCGCTAAGGATAAGGCGACCGGCAAGGAGCAGAAGATCCGTATCGAGGCATCTTCCGGCTTGAGCGACAGTGAAATCCAACGTATGAAGGCGGAGGCTGAGGCGAACGCGGAGGCCGACAAGAAGGAGAAGGAGCGCATCGACAAGCTGAACCAAGCGGACAACATGATCTTCCAGACGGAGAAGAACCTGAAGGAATACGGCGACAAGTTGCCAAGCGACAAGCGCGCGACCATCGAGAAGGCATTGCTGAAGCTGAAGTCTGCTCACGAGGCGAAGAACATCGTGGACATCGACGATGCGATGGAGGCTTTGAACAAAGCATTCCAGGACGCTTCTCAGGACATGTACAACGCACAGCAACAAGCGCAAGGCGCCCCTAACGCAGGCGCCGGCTACAACAGTGGCAACGCAGGCGGAAACTCAAAGGACGACAACATCACAGACGTTGACTTTGAGGAGGTTAAGTAATCAATTATCATCTATTTACAATCCAAAAGGCGTGTTACCCGCACGAGTAACACGCCTTTTTTAGCTTTAGACAGTATGGAACAGGATTTTAATACGATCATCAATAGCGGTCAGCTGGTATTGGTTGACTTCTATGCCACGTGGTGCGTACCCTGCCAAAGGATGCACCCGATATTGGAGGAGTTGAAGGAGAAGCATGGCGACGCCCTCCGCATCCTCAAGATAGACGTTGAGAAGAACGAGAGCTTCGCGACGCAGCACCGTGTCCAGGCCGTCCCTACCCTTATGCTCTTCCGCAACGGTGAGCCGGTGTGGAGGCAAAGCGGCGTGCTGGAGGTGGGCGAGCTGAGCGGGGTGATTCAACAGTACCTGTAGATATAGCCACGACCAAAAGTTGTCAACATTGACAGTTTTTGGTCGTGTTGTTTGGTCGTTTAAGTAAAAACAGATACTTTCACATTACCAAAAAGTGCCAAAGTTGGCAAAAATTACCACAGTTCGGGGGGGGGGGGGGGGGGGGGAAAAATTTTTTCTTTTTAAAAAAAAAAAAAAAAAAAATATTTTTGAAGGGGGTATTTTTTTAACCAAAAAAAAAAAAAATGATA